>ULQC01088416.1_pt1 | contig 12543 bp, 14 predicted proteins | sample 1954091 | NCBI WGS metagenome assembly ULQC01 (sample SAMEA4835645, study PRJEB28245) | human gut metagenome | biome: gut microbiome; material: fecal sample | place: Denmark | collected 2008
GTGGAACAGGAGGGAGTATAGCAAATGCGGTGTAAATTTTTCGTCAAGGCAGCCTATTGCGGGAATATACTGATATCCCCTTGACAAGTAAACGTCTGTTCACTATACTGCTTAAGTGAACAGACGTTTACTTATTGGGAGGGTCATGGTAATGAATACGAAGGAGAAAATATTGGTGACTGCCTTACGGCTCTTTGCCGTTTATGGATATGAGGCGGTATCTGTCAGCCGGATCGCTGGAGAATTAGGCATAACGAAGGGCGCCTTATATAAGCACTACAAAAACAAGAGAGACATTTTTAACTGTATCTTTGAATATGTCTGTCAGTTGGACGTGGAGCGTTCTCGAAAAAGCGGCGTTCCGGAACAGGACTACTCAGATATGCCGGAAGCTTTTTCTCATGTACTGCCAAAAAGTTTAGGCGATTATATGAAAGCGCAATTCCATTATTGGAGCGAAGATGAAATTGCTTGCAACTTTCGTAAAATGCTGACGCTTGAACAATACAAGTCTTCGGAAATGAGCGCTTTATATCAAAAAGTTCTTGTCAGCGGACCATTGGAGTATATTGAGCGTTTGCTTTGTGAAATGTCAAAGAGACAAAAGAAACAGCTTCCCTCCCCTCATGCGTTGGCGATCGAGTTTTATTCTCCCTTTTATTTGTTGCTCAGCATGTCCGATGGAGTAGAGCGTAAAGAAACAAAAGAGGAAATCGCCAAAAGCTATGAGTGTTATATTGACGATTTTCTTCAAAGACATTTTTCCCAAAAACTGAAAGAAGAAAGGAAATTATAGTGGAGCATTTCGTTCTCATAAAAAAATATGGATTTTCCGAAGTATTTTTAAGTCAAATTTCGCAAGAGAATCATTTAGAACCAGCTCGCGTTCTTTCACAGGAGAAAGGGTTTTATCGAATTATAACGGACAAAGGAGAAAAGTTGGCAGAGGTGTCAGGAAAGTTCCGATTTCAAGCTGTAGTTTCTTCCGACTATCCGGCTGTCGGAGACTTTGTACTGGTAAATTGGAACGGATCCGGCAGCAGCGCCATCATTGAATCGGTTCTGCCCCGAAAAGGCGCTTTTGTCCGAAAAGCAGTCGGAGAACCACAACAGGAGCAGATCGTTGCTGCGAACATTGACACTGTATTTCTGTGCATGGCATTGAACCATGATTTTAATCTGAGACGGTTGGAACGATATATTTCGATCGCGTGGGACAGCGGCGCCATGCCGGTCATTATCCTGACAAAATCGGATCTATGTGATGATTTGGAAAACAAACTTTCAGAAGTATCTTCGGTTGCTTTTGGAATAGATGTTCTGGTCACGACTTCAACAGAAGAAAATGGATACAAGGAACTTCTTCCATTGATTTCGGAGGGAAAAACGATTGCTTTTATCGGCTCTTCCGGCGTGGGGAAATCCACCCTGATCAATCGTCTATTGGGGAAAGAACGGCTGAAAACAAATGGGCTTCGCAATGACGATAAGGGCAGGCACACCACGACTCGCAGAGAATTGTTCCTCCTCCCCTCTGGCGGCATGGTAATCGATACCCCGGGCATGCGTGAATTGGGAATGTGGGACAATGATGACGGAATTGAGAGAACCTTTAGGGACATTGAGGAGCTTGCTTCTCAGTGTAAATTCCGCAACTGTACTCACACAAACGAGCCCGGATGTGCTATTCAGAAAGCACTGGAAATGGGAGAATTGGACATGGACCGCTGGCAATCTTATCGGAAGTTAAAGGCTGAAAATGATTATATGGAAGATAAAGAGAGCTACATGATTGCAAAGGGAAGACGGGAAAAAGAAATTTCAAAGCTGATTAAAAAAATGCCAATCAGAGTGTAAAAGGAGGTACTGCTTTATGGAAGAAAATATTGTTATTAGAAATGAAAAGAAAGAAGATTGGGAAACTGTAGAGAAAATCACAAGACAAGCCTTCTATAATCTTTATGTGCCGGGGTGTGTGGAACACTATTTGGTCCACATCATGCGGGAACATGAGGATTTTATTCCGGAACTGGATTTTGTATTGGAACTGGACGGACAGGTGATCGGCAATATCATTTATACAAAAGCAAAATTGATCGATGAAAATGGAACTGAAAAAGAAATTTTAACATTTGGTCCAGTTAGTATCCATCCAGGTTATCAGAGAATGGGGTATGGAAAAATGCTTATGGAGCATTCATTCCAATCAGCCATACAGTCAGGATATGATACGATTGTTATCTTTGGCAGTCCTGTCAACTATGTCAGCCGTGGATTCAAAAGCTGCAAAAAATATAATGTCTGTATCGAAAGTGGGAAATACCCTGCTGCGATGATGGTCAAAGAACTGCGTCCTCATGCACTGGATGGTCATAAATGGGTCTATCAGGATAGTCCTGTTATGGCAATCAGTGAGGAAGAGGCGGAACGCTATGATGCTGCATTGGAGCCTATGGAAAAGAAGCACCTTCCAAGCCAAGAAGAATTTTATATTATGAGTCGTTCCTTCGTGGAGGGATGATGAGCCGTGTCCAAGAACCGCTCATTTGCCCTTGATGAAAAATTTACAGTTTTCTGTTATCATGGTATATCATGCGGAGGAGGGCTGATGATGCGTATTCTGGTGGTCGAGGACGAAAAGCTGCTGTGCGATGGTATTGCGGAGGATCTGGAACTTGAAAAATACACGGTGGAACGGTGCTATGACGGCGCGGAAGCCTATGACCTGCTTCTGAGCGAGTCCTTTGACCTGCTGATCCTGGACCTGAATCTGCCCGGCATGGACGGGCTGGACCTGCTGCGGGCCGTTCGCGCGGAGCAGCCAGAGCTGCGGGTGCTGATCCTGTCGGCCAGAGCGGAGTTATCCGACCGGGTGGCGGGGCTGGATCTGGGGGCAGACGACTATCTCACGAAACCCTTTGCCCTGGAGGAACTGGAGGCCCGAGTCCGCAGCCTGCTGCGCCGGGAGTTTGTCTCCCGAAATACGGTACTTACTGTGGGTGGTCTCATGCTGGACATATCCGCCCGTGCTATCTCCGCCGGAGAAAGGCCGCTGGAGCTGACGCCCAGAGAGTTTGCCATTCTGGAGCACCTGATGCTCCACCGGGACCGCTGGGTCAGTCAGGAGGAGCTGATGGAGCATGTGCTGGAGTCGGACGCCAACCCCTTCAGCAATGTGGTCCGGATGCATATCTCCTCCCTGCGGAAAAAACTGCGGGATGCTCTGGGTAATGACCCCATTCAGACGAAGGTCGGTCAGGGCTATCGCCTGATGGAAAAGGAGGCTCTATGAAACCCTTTCGTTCCCTGCGGCTGCGTATCACCCTCTTGTGTGCCCTGCTGCTGACGCTGTGCTGTGCCGCCCTGGCCGTTACCAGCAATCTGTCTGCCATCCATCTGACAGACACCATCGCCGCCGCTCCCCTCTCACCCGCCCTTGATCCGGAGGCGGCCGCGAAAGGGACTATGCCTCTCCTTACCACACAGGCAGCTCCAGTGGTCCAGCAGGCCCAGCAGCTATTTCAGATCCAGAGTATTCTGGCCTCTACCGTAATCCTGGCGACGGGACTTCTATTGATCTACCTGCTGGTGGGCCGGGCTCTTGCGCCGCTGAAAGACCTGAATGACCAGATCCTGGGCCGGACCGCCAAGGATCTGGATCAGCCCCTTTCCATCCCGGATCGAGGGGATGAGGTAACACAACTGGCACATTCCTTTGATGACCTGTCTCAGCGGCTGAGCCGGGCTTTTTTGATGCAGCGCAGCTTCTCCCAAAATGCTGCCCACGAATTTCGTACCCCGCTGGCCGTCCTCAAGACCCGGATCGGTCTGTTTCGTAAGAAACAAGATTTTGCGCCGCAGACCACAGAGGCATTCCTCAGTATTATGGAGAGCGAGGTGGATCGACTCTCCGGCATGGTGGACAGCCTTCTGAAGTTGACCAATCTGGAACAGGTGCCCCGCAGCGACCGGACTAAATTGGGAGAACTGCTCCACCAAGCTGCCGAGGATGTTTCCCCTCTGGCCTCCAAAAAGGGCATCGCCATTTTGGTGGAAGCCTCCCCTGGCACGATCACCGGCAGCAGAGAGCTGCTCCGCCGGGCACTGTTCAATCTGGTGGAAAATGCGGTCAAATACGGGCCGGATGGCGGACAGACACGGCTCTGTGCGGAGTTGAATGGAGCCGATATTGTCATCACCGTGGCCAATCAGGGACCTTGTATCCCGCCGGAGTTACGGGAGCGGATCTTCGAGCCCTTCTTTCGGGCGGATACCGCCCGCTCCCGGGAACTGGGGGGTGTCGGCCTGGGGCTGGCCCTGGTCCGGGCCATTGCAGAAATCCACGGCGGCAGCGTATGGGTGGAGGAAAATCAGGCTGGCTGGAATCGATTTTTGGTCCGGCTTCCGGCAGTATGTTCATGAGGGAGAACCATCATTCCCTGCTATGCTATTAGCAGCGAAACTAGAAAGCTTTTTGCACAATTTCTGATTGTTTACTGTCTGTGGTTGTCGATGTGTTCAATAAATGGGAACCCGTTGGTCAGTTCCAATAGGTCCCCATTTCTATTTTATAACTTGTAGTAATTGTAAAAGATATTTCCACCATCAGGCCACCGCAAGGCGTGCTATGCTATAGACAATTTTTCATTTGTTTTTCGCTATTTTGCTCCGCTTGATTTGTTTTCCTTCACGCTTTAACTGCAATACCTTCATGTGTTCCGAGCGTGTCTATGGCAATTTCTGTGGTCAGAAAACGGCGTCGAGCTGGCCCGTTTCCTGCGGGAACGTAAGGTCAACGCCTCCATTATTTACATTACGGATTATCCCGGTTTCGCGCTGGACAGCTTCTCTGTCTCCCCACTAGAATATCCGCTCAAGCCGGTGGACGAGTGGCGGCTGGCCGCCGCTCTGGACTGGGACCGACAGCAAAAGCGCCCGGTGCTGCGTGTGGGTGGCCGTGCTATTTCCTCTGGACGAGATCACCTGTCTGAATACCTCGGGCCGTAAGGCTGCCATACAAACCAGTAGGCAGATTGAGCACGCCGTCTCTCTTCAAATTGAAAGAGGAATTCCAGAATCAGGACTTCTGCCTAAGCCATTTCAGCTGTCTGGTTAATCTGTCCCATGTGACACGGGTGGAGTGGGATACCCTGACCCTGGGAACACAGGCGAATCTATTCCCGCCAGCCGCCGTATTCTCCCGACTTTATGGCCCGCTATGTGGAATCTCTGAAATAAGAACTCCGCCGTTCCCTGAAACTGGGACGGCGGAGTTCTTTTATGCTCGTGTTTCAGGGAGCAGCAGAGCGGTGCTGGCGGAAAAGACATCCTCTTCGGCCTCCAGTACTTCCGGGTGGTGGCCCGGTATCCCCGCCCATGTGAAAGCCTGGGTGGAGGCACTTGTAAGTCTATGGCAAGGAATGCCGAATATGACACTGTGAACGAGTTATCAGGGCAACAATGATTTCTCCGTGACACTGGATCTGGCGGTGCGCCGGAACAAAGATGTGATGCTGATCCATACCATGAGCATCGATGAAGACGGCACGACTGTCGAAGTTACGTTCCAGTACAACAAAATGAGGGGGACAGCCAGCGGCAACCTGATCGTTATACTGCTAGACATCAACGGTCAGCCTCTGGAAAAGCAACAGAGCTGTACGAAGCAGGATGGCTTGCTAGACCTTTCCAACGAGAGGAGTGCCACACAGTCCTTTACCTTTATGTAAAAGGGCCTATGCCTCGGCCACCAAGACCTATACGACGACCGGCGCAGGGCTGACCAGCGGCATCCCGGGAATCGAGGCTAAGGACCCTAAAAACGCGAAGATCACTTTTGATGGCAAGTCCTATGAAGTGGCTGCTCGCTCCACGCACTCTCTGCCTTATGGTACTACCGAGTGGAAAATCATTGTCCAAAACAGCTTGAATACCGAAACCTACAAGCTGATACTAAACAATGTGGACGTCCTCCCCTCCAGCGGCGGCGGCAGTTCCAGTGTCAGCCACGCCATTGACTCGTCTGAGGATACGGAGCATAGCACTAAACTCGACGGGGCACAGCAATTCTAAAGCCCAATTACCTCCCAAAGCAGATTCTGAATGGGGAACAGCTGGGCACCTTTCTGGAGGCCATTGAGCAGGACGAGGTGTGGCGGGACTTTTTCACCGAGCTGACCACCGGCCTGCGCGGGGGTGTGATCTGCGCCCTCCAGTGGGATAACTTGAATCCGAAAACCGGGGAGCTCCAAGTGGAGCGGCAGGTCCATCGAGTCCGGGGTGAGCTGATGGCCTCTCCACCCAAAACCAAGGCATGGCGGACGGCTGTGCTCCTCCATTGCCAGCGGAAAGCGCATGACTCCGGCGGGACAGTCCCGCCGGAGCCATGATTTTTTCTGTCTGTGGCTTGTTCTGGGGGCAAATCTGTGGCAGAAGCAGTTTGAAAAGAATCAACCCATACAAAATCTACGACACTGAAGCATAGAAGTGAACATTAAACGCTTTGCAAATTATCAATATCTCTTGTATCTACTCCTGACTGATTCATGATATTCTTTGGCTCCGATTCTGAAATTTGTCAAAAGCAGAGATATTGGATGTAACACACCACACCCAATAAATCACAATTCTCAGTCTACAACGGACATTAAGCATTCAATTGAAGGACATAATCGGTGGCATCAGCAATCCCATAGCCATTATGTTCCTCAATTGCTTGACGGGTATATTCAAAATCTTGATTTCGAATACCTAATACAATGCGATTGTGTACAAGCTTGGACTTTTCAGCGCGAAAGCTGTCTATCTCGTCGGTTTTCCCATGATGAATGATGTTTGCCAGCAAAACCCGCTGTCCATGATTTTGCAAATAGATATCGTATAGCCTCTGATTTTCGGCGAGCTCCATCATGTAACGCTTGAACTCTTCATCCTTTTCCATAGGAAAAACCTCACTAGCCTTTTTCTCTAAGATATTAAGCTCTTCCTCCAGCCTAGGTGAGGGGTTTTCCCTAAGGCGGCGAATAATTCTAGCGGCAGCCTCCGTCTCGATCATTCCTGAAATACTGAAGATTTCGTCAATATCTTTGAGCGTCGGCGCAAACACATAAAAACCACGGGAGGATGTGTTGGTCAACAATCCCTCTTTTGTAAGGCGGCGCATCGCATCCCGAATCGGTGTCCGGCTGATTTGAAAAATTGTTGCCAGCTGGGAATCTACTAATCGCTGACCAGGTGCAAACTCTCGGCTGATGATTCTCTTTTTGATTTCTTCATAGGCCAAGTCGTTCAGGTTGACACTCTCCAAAATCACTGAGTCCATTTGACCGCCTCATTTCGTATACAAAATACTTTTTTAATTATATCTATTTTTATGTGGAAATGCAAGCTTATTTTCCAAATTGATTAAGTTGATTTGTCTTCTCATTTCTATTTTTACATTTCCCCCAAATTTAAACGCCTATAATTGGGGGGTTCTATAAATATTTTTTATTTGCTTTTTAAATCTTGACTTTTCCAGATTTGTATTTTATATATTGTATACGAAGTACAAAATCACAGCATGAATTGAGGCGCCATTTCTATTTGAGGAGGATAATCATGAAACAAAACCCATTAAAGCGTGTCATCGCATGGCTAGACCTTCATCTGGAAGAAACTATCCTGATCATCACAGGCAGCCTGATCGGCATCGTCATTATGATGCAAATCATCATGCGCTACGTCTTTCGCCACGCCTTGCCTTGGCCAGAAGAGTTCTGTCGGTTCTGCTACATCTACTTTTGTTTCATAAGCCTGGGATACGCGGTGCGAAATCGCTGTCTGCTAAATATCACTCTATTGCAGGACCATCTCCCCCGCGTTCTCCGTATGGCGTTGGATATCCTCATTCAAGTATCCATGCTGATCGTGTTTATCATATTCTTTGGGGGCAGCATCGATTGTGTGAAAGCTACCATCATTTCCGGCCAGCGTTCCCCCGCACTGCAGATCCCCATGACTATCCCTTATCTGGCCACATCCATTGGCTTTTTCCTCGCAATCATCCGTTCTGTCCAGTCCTCCTTCCAGTCAATCAAGCTTCTACTCACCGGTGGAGACATTAAGGTCGATGCCATGACGGCGGTGGAGGAGGAGTTGGATGAGGCTTCTCAGCAGCTGTTCCGAAATCAAAAAGGGGGTAATTAAATGGCTGGTTTAGTATTTTTGATCTTTTTTGTTTTACTGGCATTGGGGTATCCCATTATTATGTGCATGATTGGCGGCGCAATCACTCCACTGGCTATGGATGCAGTTGGGGCCACCAGTATAGCAGCTTTGATCCGCGGCGCATTCAGTGGTGCAAACTCTCCCAATATTCTCTGTTTGCCTCTCTTTATTTTTGCAGGCGTTCTCATGGCAGAGGGCGGCATTTCTAAAAAGCTGTTTGATGTATTTGCATACTTTGTGGGCAATAAAACCGGTGGAATGCCCTGTGCCGTCATTATCACCTGCTTGTTCTACGGCGCGATCTCCAGCTCTGGCGCTGCCACTGCCGCTGCAATCGGTGCCATGACTATCCCACTGCTCATTGAATTGGGCTATGACGCCAAATTCGCTGCTGCTACTGTGGCGGTATCCGGTGGTTTAGGTGTCATCATCCCTCCCAGCGGCCCCTTTATGATGTATGGCATGGCTACCGAGACCTCCATCGGTGCACTGTTTATGGCCGGCATTCTGCCCGGCATCCTAGTTGCTTGTCTGCTGATGTTCTATGCCGTCACATACTGTAAAATCCATGGCGAGGACAAGGCAAAGATTCAATCCAACTATCAAAAAATTGCCGCTGCCGGCTTTCTGCCCCTGCTCAAGGACAGTTTTTGGGCTCTGCTCTCCCCTGTTATAATCCTGGGCGGAATTTATGCCGGCATTGTTACTCCTACCGAAGCCGCTGCTGTATCGGTGTTCTATGCGCTCTTTGTCAGCCTGTTTATCTACAAAACAGTCTCCTTCCAAAAGCTCCCTGAATTACTGCGCTCTGCCGTCAAATCTGCGGCCCCTATTTGTTTCCTGCTGGCCTTTGCTACTGCTTTCGGCCGCACACTATCCCTGATTCATGCCGCTGATATCGTACAAAATGCCATCATGACCATCGCCACTGACAAGATCTCTTTCCTGATTGTAGTTATCATCGCTTTTTTCCTACTGGGCATGGTGATGGATACCGGCCCTGCCCTTATCATCCTCGGTCCCATTCTTTGTCCCATTGCAGAGAGTTATGGCATTGACCCCGTCCATCTGGGTGTTCTGATGGTCTGCAACCTGGCTGTAGGTCTGGTCACTCCTCCCTTTGGCCTGAACCTGTTTGTCACTAGTTCTATCTCTGGCGAACAGCCCATGACTATCGGCAAGTCCGCCATCCCCTACATAGGTGTATTTGTCATCGCACTGTTCATTATTGCCTTTGTGCCGCAGTTCAGCATGTTGCTGGTCAAATAAATTTTAGGAGGAAAAATAATTATGAAAAAGTTTCTCGCTTTGGCACTCAGCTTTGCTCTGACTCTGCCCCTGGCCGCCTGCGGCGGCAATCCCGGTAATGCTTCTGCTCCTCCGTCTGGTTCCTCTAATACTCAAGACAGCATTCAGATTTCCTATGCACATATGGGGGCTGAAAGCTCCATGGTAGGGGCATGGGGTATCCTGTTCAAAGAGAAGGTAGAGGCTGCTTCTGATGGCAAGATCACTGTAAATATCTTCTCGAATGGCGAGATGGGCTCCGATGTTGAGGCCATTGAATCCGTTCTGGATAATACTATTCAGATCGCTGCCATGCAGCCTTCTCCCTGTGTCGCTTTTGTCCCCGAGTTGGGTGTTTTTGATCTGCCCTGTGCCTTCTCCACCTCCACTGCCGAGGAGATCAACGAGGTGCTGAACCAGAGCGATTTCAAGACAAAGCTGGACGGTTACTTCGCCAATGCCGGCTTGAAATGCCTTGGCTTTACCCAAGGTGCCTCTTTTCGTCAGTTCTCTTCTAATAAAAAGCTGACTTCCATCGAAGACTTCAAAGGACTGAACATGCGGGTTATGGACAACCAATACCAGATCAAATTCTGGAGTGATATGGGCTGCAACACGACTCCTGTCCCTGGCAGCGAACTGTATATGTCTCTCCAGAACGGGCTGGTAGACTCCCAGGAGAACGCCTTGGACACCGTTGTTGTGGGCGGAATGCACGAAGTTCAGGACTATATCACCCTAACTAACCACACTCTGTACACCAATATGATGGTCATGAGTGAGAGCTACTTCAACAGCCTTCCTGCCGCCTATCAGGAGATCATTGAAAACGCCGTCGCTGAAACAACTGTTGAGATGATCCCTGTCTATCAGGAGGCTGATCAGACCGCTTATGATACACTGATCGAAAGCGGCATGGAGATCAACGAACTGAGTGCTGAGGATATGGCTGCCATGCGTGAGATCGCTCAGCCCGTCTATGATATGGTACGCAGCGAGATCGGAGACGAGGCTGTGGATGCCTTGGTTTCTGTCATCCAGTAAATGGGCAGGCGAATATAATGGCTATACGTGAAACTGATGTCCTTTGTGGACATATCCGTGGAATAGCGGCTGGTAATCCTGCGGTTACTGCATTTAAAGGCATTCCCTATGCGGAGTCTCCCACTGGAAATAATCGGTGGAGGCCCCCCATACCCAAAAAGCCTTGGTCCGGAACCTTCGATGCGGTCCGCTTTGGAAATATCTGTCCCCAAGTAATCCCTCAGCCAGGCACCTTCTATCATAAGGAATTCTTCTCCTATCAGCATCTGGAGACTCACCACGAAGACTGTCTCCAACTCAATATTTGGACTCCCGCAGACTCAAAGAGCGATAATCTCCCCGTGCTGGTATTTATCCACGGCGGCGGTTTTCAGACCAATTACAGCTTCGCTCCCCAATTTGACGGTGAACTGATGGCCGCCCAAGGCATCGTAGTAGTAACGATCAACTATCGGCTTGGACTCTTTGGATTTCTTGCGCACCCAGATCTGCGGGACGAGTCTCCTCATGGACTAGCCGGAAACTATGGTCTTCAGGACCAGATATTGGCTCTTCGCTGGGTGCGTGAAAACATTGCCTCTTTTGGCGGGAATCCAGAACAGATCACTATCTCAGGCGGTTCTGCTGGCGCATCCAGCGTACTCATGTTGTCTGCATGTCCACTAGTCAAAGGATGGTTTCAAGGCGCCATCATGCAGAGCGGTCCTCTTCTAGAAAGAAATTTTTCACAGTGGGAGGCCGAAAATATGGGGAAAGCCCTGCTGGAGCGATACGGCTTGTACTCTATCGAAGATGCCCGCAAGGTAGATGCTTCTATCCTCTGCCAGTATGGTCCCGACCTGGATCGCGGTGAGTCTCCATTTATCCAGCCTTGCATAGACGGGGTTATTCTGCCTGAAGGGGTCAGAGATTCCCTCCAAAACGGCCATCTTCATGATATCTGCTACATGGTAGGATGTACCAACAAAGAGGCATGGTCCATGCGAAACCGCTTCCATGCCACCAGCGAAGAAATTGCCCATAAGCTGGAACATGCTTATGGCCACTATTCCGAAGCATATCAAAGGGTCGTAAAATATTCAACAGACGAAGAAATTTACGATTTTCAACTCAATCATGGATTTACCGAGGACATGTTAGCTTATTGCGCTGCATTCTGCCGGATGCAAAGTCTCCATGGCAGAAACCCGGTCTACTTCTATCGTCTGGAACGGGAATTGCCTGGCGACGATGCCGGCGCATTCCACGCATCGGAACATTGGTATGTGTTCCGTACCTTAGACCACTGCTGGCGTCCTTTTGACGGAAATGATTATCAGTTGGCAAAAGCTGTCAGCAATTACTGGGCTAATTTTATCAAAAATGGTGATCCGAACGGAGGTGCGCTACCAGTATGGACGCCCTATGACCGTACCTCACCAGCATATATGGCGCTGGATGTTCAGTCACATATGCAGCCACAGGTTACCAATGAAGCAGTTGACCTCCGGGTCAAATACTATTGTGGTGAATAGCTGCAGGTCGATGTGATCACACACCTATTCAACTCCACCTCGAAGCCTCATACATATGGTATTTTCAAACCCACAACATGGGCTGTATATCGTAGAAGCTGCATATCCGCCATCAAGCGGGGTCAACACATTGCATATCCAAGAAGCCCGCAGGTCACGCAAAGACCTGCGGGCTTTCTGTATCTCAGCATGGAGATGGTAAAGGTAGGTGGTGTGAGCTGTTTCCCTAGGTTTCAGAAATGGCGCGTTGGGAACCGATAGGAGGTGGGCCGCGGAGCGCAGCCGGTCAGCGAGGCAGGTCCTCCCAGCCTATCAGCCCATAGGCGGAACCGGCGGACTGGACCGCCCGCAGGATGGCCCGCTCCATGGCCAGGGCGGCCATGGCCCCCACCACATTGATGTCCCCCGGGACATCCCCCAGGGAGAGGGCATAGATGCTGTCCCCGTCTGCGGTGGTATGGACCGGCCGGATAGCCCTGGCGTAGCCGTT
>ULQC01033116.1_pt1 | contig 12495 bp, 9 predicted proteins | sample 1954091 | NCBI WGS metagenome assembly ULQC01 (sample SAMEA4835645, study PRJEB28245) | human gut metagenome | biome: gut microbiome; material: fecal sample | place: Denmark | collected 2008
TCTTCATCCTGCTGGATCCACTGTTCGCATTCTTTGCGGAGTGTATCTAATTCGTCCGGAATCAGGTCTGCAGGACGGCATGTGATGATCTCAGGATCGTCTCCAAGTACTTTCTTGATTACGTCTGGATTCATCGGTTTTACTGTCTGTCCGTATTTTCCACTTAAGAGGTCTTTTGTCTCTTTTGTAGCAACTTTGTAACGTTCTCCCATCAGTACGTTAAATACAGCCTGTGTACCAACGATCTGTGATGAAGGTGTTACAAGTGGTGGTTCTCCAAGGTCTTTACGTACTCTTGGCACTTCCTCAAGTACATCGTAGAACTTGTCTTCAGCACCCTGCTCTTTTAACTGTGATGTCAGGTTAGAAAGCATTCCGCCTGGTACCTGATACAGAAGAGTCTTGATGTTAACACCAAGGTTCTTTGGATTTAAGAGTCCGCTGTCAAGAGCTTCGTCACGGATTGGACGGAAATAGTCAGCGATCTCTGCCAGAAGTTTCTGGTCTAATCCTGTATCATAAGGTGTTCCCTTGAATGTCTCAACCATAACTTCTGTTGCAGGCTGAGATGTTCCAAGTGCGAATGGTGAGATTGCGGTATCAATGACATCTACACCAGCCTCTACTGCTTTCATGTAAGTCATAGAAGCAACACCTGATGTGTAGTGTGTATGAAGCTGGATTGGAAGATCTACAGCTTCTTTCATTGCTCCGATCAGCTCTGTTGCCTTATACGGTGTCAAAAGACCAGCCATATCTTTGATACAGATAGAGTTTGCACCCATCTCTTCAATCTTCTTGGCAATGTCTACCCAGTAATCTAGTGTATAAGCATCACCTAAAGTATAAGATAATGCGATCTGAGCTTCTACTTTTTCTTTGTTTGCAGCCTTAACTGCTGTCTTCAGGTTACGAAGATCATTTAAGCAGTCAAAGATACGGATGATGTCGATTCCGTTGGCAGCAGATTTCTGTACGAAATATTCTACCACATCATCTGCGTATGGACGATATCCTAAGATGTTCTGTCCACGGAATAACATCTGAAGTTTTGTATTTTTGAATCCATCACGGAATTTACGAAGTCTTTCCCATGGATCTTCTTTTAAGAAACGAAGAGATGCATCGAATGTAGCTCCACCCCAGCACTCTACGGAATGATACCCAACCTTGTCCATTTTATCAACGATCGGGAGCATCTGCTCTGTTGTCATACGGGTTGCGATCAGAGACTGATGCGCATCACGCAGGATCGTTTCTGTAATCTCTACAGGTTTTTTTACTATATCTGCCATTTTCTTTCCTCCTAATTATATATCGCTTAAATTCCTACGCCAAAGATTGCCATGAATGTTCCGGCAGCTACGGCTGTACCAATAACACCCGCAACGTTTGGTCCCATAGCATGCATCAGAAGGAAGTTTGTCGGGTCTGCTTCAGCTCCGACCTTCTGTGATACTCTGGCTGCCATTGGAACTGCAGATACACCGGCAGAACCAATCAGTGGATTAACCTTACCATGTGTTGCAACACACATCAGTTTACCGAACAGTACACCTGCTGCTGTACCGAATGCGAATGCGATCAAACCAAGAATTACGATCTTGATCGTATCCATATTAAGGAATGCCTCAGCACTTGTTGTTGCTCCTACGGATGTTCCAAGCAGGATAACTACGATGTACATCATTGCATTGGAAGCTGTCTCTGTTAACTGTCTTACAACTCCAGACTCACGGAACAGGTTACCAAGCATTAACATACCAACCAGTGGTGCTGTTGTAGGAAGAATTACACACACAACGATCGTAACGATGATTGGGAATAAGATCTTCTCAAGCCTGGAAACAGGTCTTAACTGTTCCATCTTAATCTTACGTTCTTTTTCTGTTGTCAGAAGCTTCATGATCGGTGGCTGGATAATCGGTACCAGTGACATATAAGAATATGCTGCTACTGCGATTGGTCCAAGTAAAGCTGTCTGCTGTAACTTACCTGCAAGGAAGATAGAGGTAGGTCCATCAGCTCCACCAATGATTGAGATCGCTGCTGCCGCTTTGTCAGAGAATCCCATAGCCATCGCTCCAAGGTATGCTGCAAAGATACCGAACTGAGCAGAGGCACCAAGAAGGAAGCTCTTAGGGTTAGCGATCAGTGGTCCGAAGTCTGTCATCGCTCCTACACCCATGAAGATCAGGGAAGGGAGGATTGACCACTCATCCAGTTTATAGAAGTAGTAAAGCAGTCCGCCTGTTCCATTTGCCGCATCTTCTGCATGAAGCATGATGTCCGGATAAATGTTAACCAGTAACATACCGAATGCGATTGGAACAAGAAGCAGAGGCTCGAATCCGTGTCTGATTGCAAGATAAAGGAAAACACATGCAACCGCGATCATGACTACATTGCCCCATGTAAGACTGAAAAACGCCGTCTGATGCACGAGGTTTCCTAATGTTGTCGTTATATATTCCATTTTTTAACCTCCAGTCGTGTTAGATAAACACCATATAAATGATGTTAGTTCAATGTAGCAAGAACAGCGCCTGAATCAATTGCATCGCCTACTGCTACATCAATGCTTGCAACGGTTCCGTCTTCCGGTGCTACAACTGGAATCTCCATCTTCATAGCCTCGATGATGACAACTGCATCACCTTTCTTTACAGCCTGACCTACATTTGCTTCGATCTTGAATACTTTTCCGGCTGCTCCGGCTTTTACTTCGATGGATCCTGCTCCACCTGCAGGTGCTGCCTTTGGTGCTGCTGGTGCTGCCGCAGGAGCTGCCTTCGGTGCTGCTGCAGGTCTTGCAACTGGTGCTGCACCTGCTCTGTTTTCTTCTACTGTTACATCATATACATTGCCATTCACTGTGATTGTATAATTTTTCATTGAATTCATCCTCCTAATTAATTATGCGTGCCACTTATTTGATGGACGACGCTTGATGCTTCTTACTACGAAGCCGTCTGTGCTTCCACCGGCTTCTGCTTCATAAGCAGCGATCGCTGCGGAAATAACTGCTGCCAGTTCATCATCATTCGATGCTTCTTCTACTACAGGTGCTGCAACTGCTGCCGGAGCCGGAGCTGCTTCCTGTGTGCTTTCTGCTTTTCCTTTGTTCTTGAATTTTTCTTCAAGTGCAGGAATGTATTTGAACAGGGAGATCAGAATTGAGATAAAGATCAGGATTACGAATACGGTACCCATTCCAAGGATTGTATTCAGTCCTGCTTTTTCCATGATCTCACCGATGCTGTAATGTGCATCGATCGTTGTACTGTCCAGATAAAGGTCCTCATCAAAAACAAATGTAATGTCTGCATCACGGTCTTTGAATTTTGCACTGGTCGTTACTTTCAGTTCATCAGAGGATGGTTCGAATTTGTAATCACCGTGGCTTACATATTCCCCACACTCTTTTGTTCCCTGCTGCCATGCATCCAGAGCTGCAAGGAAACTATCTTTTGTAAATGGAACACCCGCCTGGTTCAGCTGGGACTCGATCTGAAAATCTGTCATCTTGTTCCACTGTTCGATAGTATCTGCATCTGCACTGTTGCAATACTCGATCAGAAAATCTGTTGCCTGTGTGATCGTTGATTTATCATACTGAAGATTTTCTTTCTTACTTCCGCAAGCGGTAAAGCAGAGCATTGCGACAAGCACACAAAGTAATACGCTTAATTTTTTCTTCACTTTGCCTCACCTCTCTAAACCGTACCGTGTTTCTTTACCGGACGATCCTCTCTTTTTGTGAATAACATCTCGAATGCGCCGATCACATATTTTCTTGTATCTGCTGCTTCGATGATTGTATCCACATATCCTCTTTTCGCTGCTGATAATGGGCTTGACTGCAGATTCTTATATTCTGCTGCTTTTTCTCTGATTGTTGCTGCATCAGCGTCTGCATACATGATCTTGGCTGCCTGGTTTGCGTCCATCATTCCAATCTCTGCTTCCGGCCATGCATATACCATATCTGCTCCGACTGCTTTGCTGTTCATTGTCACATAAGCACTTCCGAATGCTTTACCGATCACAACATTTACCTTCGGTACTGTTGCATCTGCAAATGCATAAGTAAGTTTTGCTGCTGATTTTGCAATACGTTTCTCATCGTATTCGCTTGCTGTAAATCCGCTTACATTTGTAAGTGTCAGTACAGGGATGTTGAATGCATCACAGAACTGTACGAATTCTGCAGCCTTTTCAGCTCCGTCAGCAGAAAGAGAGCCGTCAAATTCAGCCTCTACTTCAGCTTCTTCGTTATATACTTTTGAACGGTTTGCAACTGCACCTACAGTCATACCATTCAGTTTGATGAATCCTGCCACCATATCTTTTGCATATGCTTTCTTCACTTCGCAGAAGATGTTGTCATCAGAGATCATTGTAAGAGCGATCGCTGTGTCTTCTTTTGCATTAGCAAGGTCTGCACATACACGGTTCAGATCATCGTTACATTCTTCATAAGAAGAATCCTCTTCGTTGTTGCTTGGTAACATGCATACGAGAGAACGGATATCTGCAAGGATCTCTTCTTCAGATCCGATTCCGTCTACAAGACCGGTTGTCTCACTCTGGAATTTTGCGGAAGATGTATCACATTTAGAAATGTCATTTCCCGGAATTGCATTTGGAGTATTGGTAAATAATTTACCATTCTTTGTCTCCATGAATGTGAAATCTGTCAGAGCAGGTACGATAGAAAGTCCACCGCCACATGTTCCGAAGATTGCTGTGATCTGAGGGATCACTCCGGAAGCCATTGACTGTTTCTGATAAAGTTTTCCAAATGCCTCTAAAGCATCTGTAGCTTCCTGCAGTCTGAATCCGGCGCAATCAACCAATCCGATGACCGGTGCTCCCATCTTCATTGCCATATCGTAGATATTAGAAATCTTCTTTGCATGCATCTCACCGATCGCACCATTTAAAACAGTAGCGTCCTGGCTGTATACGTATACCAGATTTCCATCGATCACTCCATATCCGGTGATAACACCGTCTGCTGGAGTTTCTTTTTCCTGCATGTTAAAATCAGTTGTTCTTGCTGTTACAGCTCCACCGATCTCAACAAAACTGCCTGCATCAAGTAAACTGTTGATTCTCTTACCTGCTGCATTGTCTGCTGCCATGTTGCCCATAGTCTAGCCCTCCATTTTCATTATTTTAAATTGGGTTTTTCCTGATTCTTGTATCAAAAGTAAAACCAAATTTTTTCCAATTATATTATACTGTTTTTGACACTTTAGCGCAATACCTTTATATTGTTTTTTGTTAAATACTTGACGAGTCGTATAAATCCTGTATATAAAAAAGCCATGTGTCCCCGTACTTCTTCCGTACGCACATAGCCTTTTCATCTGCAGCATTCTGTTCTAAAACTTCTTCACTTTTTTTCTCTTCATATTCCTGCATCTTTCCAGAAGAAATTCTGCCAGTTCGTCCGTATTGTTTCCTTCCAGTGCAGTCTTTGGAAATCCGATCATCGCTCTTGCCGATCCGACCGTCTCGGGATCTGCCTTCACAACTACACCGAATGCCTCTTTCGTCTCCAGGATCTTGGTAACATCTTTGTACGAAAATGATCTTGTCTTTTTCGCAGTTACACTGTCAAAGTGATCATCAAAAAAGTGGATTTCGGAACTCACCGGTCCACCGTTCAATCTGCATCGTCTGTCAAACTGCTCTTCTGCATCCCCGACCGCCGTTGTCGATAACACCTTTCTCCAGATTGTTCTGTTCAGTATCACTGCCGCAACAAATGCCAGTGCCCAGACTACAATATACTTAATGACAAAAAAAGTCATTCCTCCCGGCGTACCGCCTCCCGGGTTTCCATATTTGCACATAAAATAGAACACAAGCGGTCCCATCACCGTCACTATAAACTTAATCGTAATATCACTGCTGTCCACACGGAAAAGTTCACAGATCTGTTTCAGCGTGTTCTTTGACTCCTTATAAGCCACACGGTAATAATTTGCCATATCATTTTCCCCTTTACAAAATCTGTGTCTTATTATATCCTTATATAGTTGATTATTCAAGAATATCCTTTATAATATTTGTAAATAATCTATAAACTCTTCTATGTATTCTATCTATGTAGTTTCTCCATAAGCGATCCTGTTTATTTTTGATTTCTATTATCATTTAGTGATTTTTGCTTACATTTTCCGGCTATATATGGTCGTTTTATTACATTTCAACATAACATATTCCTAACAAAGCATAAAAAACCTTAACTTTTTCTTAAACAATTAGTTGTACTTTAATCTAGTTTGTGATAAGATTAACTGCGTTGAGAGTTTTAATCATAAGAGGGGATTTTCCTCGTATCGTTAAAACCAAAGAAAAATTTCATATTGGAGGGTGAATCTCATGGAGAACACTAAGAAAAAATTACCATTTGGTTTCTATGTGTGCTGTTTGACTTTCTCTTTTGAAAGACTTGCATACTATGCAGCTAAATGGGGGCTTTCGATCTTTATCGTAGCCACAGCAGCTCACGGTGGTCTTGGACTTGACAAATCCGTTGGTGCTGCAATGAGTTCTAACTTGGTAGCATTTACTTATATCACACCTATCATCGGTGGATATATCGCTGACCGTTGGATTAGTCCTCGTATCCTGGTACCTGTTGGTGAGATCCTCATGGGTCTTGGTTATCTGTGTGCATGGAAAGCAACAGACGCTAATGGTATCGCAATGATGTGGGCAATGATCGTTCTCGTATCTATCGGTACTGGTTTCTTCAAAGGAAACGTATCTGGTATCAACGGACGTCTCTTCCCATTAGCTGATCAGGACGAACTGGACACTGTATTCAACTTACAGTACATGTTCGTTAACATCGGTTCTTTCTGCGGAACTACTTTCCTTTCACTGGTTGGTACAAACTCCGGATACCGTACAATGTTCCTGATTTGCGGAATCTTCCTGTTTATCGACTGTGTATGGTGGTTCGTTGGAATGAAATCTTTCGGCGATGCCGGAAAGAAACCATTCCTTGTTGATAACCGTTCTGAGAATGTTGAAAAAGCAGACAAAGAAAAGGATAATGCACCACTTACGAAGCTTGAGAGAAACCGTGTTATCGCTATCCTGATCGTAACAGTATTCTCTGGTGTCTTCTGGCTGATCTGGTACATGGCTTACATGCCTGTTTACTATGAATTCGGTCCGGTATCCCAGGGAGGATCTGGATGGGCTAACTGGAACATCGGTTCCTTCGAGATGCCTACAGCTTGGTTCGATTCAATGAACGGACTCCTTTGTATCATTCTTTGCCCTATCTTTGCAGGAATCTGGGCTAAGATGAGACAGCGTCCACAGGGTGACTGGGGTATGTTCACAAAGACTGCTATCGGAATTATCATCCTTGGTCTTTGTACAGGATCCATGGTTCTTGCTGCTGCACTTTCAGGACAGGGCACAAAAGATCCAGTTGGTATCTGGGTAATCATCCTGGCATCTGTATGTATGTCACTTGGAGAAGTTATCTTCTCACCACTTGGAAACGCTTTCATCAGCAAATATGCTCCAAAGAAACTTCTTGGAACAATGCTTGGTGTATGGCCACTGATCATCTTCTTCTCTGGTAAAGCTTACGGACCACTTTATAACTGGCTCGGAAACTTCGACTTCGTCAAAGCATATGGTGTTGTTACAATCATCATCGTTGCCTGCGGAGTTATCATGTTAGCATTTACTAAGAAGTTCGACAAGATGGTTGAAGGTAAATAATTCGTGAATTAAATACCGTACATAAAAAGAAGACTTGCTTATGCAGGTCTTCTTTTTTTATTGTCTACATAACTCACATGCCAGTGGTAACGAGGTTTCCTTTTTATGTTGTCTACATGAATTATGAACACACGACAACAAAAAAGGAAATCTGCTCCCACAGATTTCCCCTTACACGTTATATATTTCTTTTATTTTTTACGATACTTTTTATTCCCCGTACTGTAACTTCTTTTGATCTGATTATTATTTTTTGTCTTCTTTTTAGTGTTTTCTTTCTTATTCGCCTTGGCGCTGAACGAATCTCCGGATCCACGTGGTGTAATATTCTTCTTTGTTCCAATCTCTTTCTGGTCTTCAAATGCAGGCTTCAGAAGTAATTCCGCACCAATTACAAAGCAGGCAACTTCTACTGCAAGCTGAACCATCTCACCGCTGTCCCCGATACTTTCAAAGAACGGATCCAGAACTCTTGCTCCGGAAAGAATCACCAGTGTCAATCCGGCATAAGCAAACAATGAATAGAACATCATCGTCTTACCTCTGCCTTCATTCTGCTGCATGAAGTAGTATCCTGCGATAAAAATCACACCGCCAAGGATCATCAATATGTACTTTAACATTTCTATCTCTTCCTCCCAATCATGTTTTCTGTAAAGTCTATTATTTATTATACATGAAATCCATCTCGATTCCTATCTTTTTATATGTATATTTTTATTTTTCCGTTTACGCACTTTTAAAAGGGATGCACCTTCCGGCACATCCCTCGCAACTTTTCACTACTTATTTTATTTCTGATTTCTAAACTGCATCGGAGTCATATCATAAGCTTTCTTGAACAGTCTGTTGAAATGCTCAACATTCTGATATCCGACTGACATTGCAATGTTCTCGACTGTCATATTACTGCTTTTGAGCAGTGCTTTCGCTTTCTTCATGCGGATTTTCTTCACCAGATCCCCAAATGTCATTCCGGATTTTTCCTTAATGTATTTTGACAGATAAGGTTTGGACAGGAAGAATTTTTCTGCCAGGTCATCTAATGTAATGTCAATATAATTTGCCTGTACATAATTCATGATCTCGATCATTCTTGCATCCGTACATGCATCAGCACTCCCGAGTTCTTCAATCTTATTTACCGCAACGATCAAGGCTTCAATGGAAGCTCTGATAATATCCGGATCGATTCCTACACCCCAGAATGTCTTTCCGTTGCAGATAATTCCCACATAAGCAACAGCCTTAGAAGAAGATCCCTTTGTAAGCGAATGTTCTTCGTAGAAGGATAATTCATAGCTGATATTGAAATACTGCTTAATTGCATTACTTACTGCGTCCAGACGTCCATTTCCGTTCGAAGTGATCACTTTACTCTCTCCTGCATGATTGATCGTCACTTCTGCGGTAATTCCGTCTACCTGTTTAAAATGGCACTCATCAATATGGAAGATGGATTTGGTATTAATATAGTGATCAGAGAAGATCTGGTATACCCAGTCTGGTGTCAGCTCTTTGTGTGCTTTATCCGATACATCTTTTACCATATATCCTACTTCTTCACGCATTGCCTTTGGAAGATTGATTCCGTGGCTGTGCATTAAGATGTAGTTTACGCCGCCCTTACCAGACTGACTGTTGATACGGATAACGTCCGAATCATACTCTCTTCCGACATCTTTTGGATCGATCGGCAGATACGGAACTGTCCATTTATCACATTTCTTCTCATCTCTCCATGCCATACCCTTGGCAATCGCATCCTGATGTGATCCGGAAAATGCAGTAAATACCAGGTCTCCGGAATATGGCTGACGGTCATATACCTGCATTCTGGTCAGACGCTCATATGTCTCGCGGATCTTTCTCATATTAGAGAAATCCAGTCCCGGATCTACACCCTGGGAATACATATTCATTCCAAGTGTGATGATATCAACGTTACCGGTACGTTCTCCGTTTCCAAACAATGTACCCTCGATACGATCAGCTCCTGCAAGAATACCCAGTTCTGCAGTTGCCACTCCGCATCCTCTGTCATTATGTGGATGAAGTGAAAGTACCACATTCTCTCTGTGTTTCAAATGCTTATGTACATACTCTAACTGGCATGCAAATGTATGAGGCATTGCATTTTCTACAGTTGTAGGAATATTGATGATTGCTTTATTATCAGCTGTCGGCTGCCATACATCCAGAACAGCGTTACAAACTTCTACGGCATAGTCCACTTCTGTTCCGTGGAAACTTTCCGGACTGTATTCAAATGTGAAGTTACCATCTGTCTCATTAGCCAGCTTCAGAAGTAATTTTGCCCCGTCGATCGCAAGTTGCTTTACCTGTTCTTTATCTTTTCTGAACACCTGCTCTCTCTGTGCAACAGAGGTAGAATTGTATAAATGGATCACTGCGTGAGGTGCTCCTTTTACAGCTTCAAATGTTCTCTTGATGATGTGTTCTCTTGCCTGTGTCAGGACCTGAACGGTTACATCATCCGGAATCATATCTTTCTCAATCAAAGTTCTCATGAACTGATACTCTGTCTCGGAAGCAGCCGGGAATCCAACCTCAATCTCCTTAAATCCGATATCAACCAGCATCTGGAAGAACTCCAGCTTTTCATCCAGACTCATTGGTTCGATCAATGCCTGGTTACCATCTCTTAAATCTACACTACACCATTTCGGCGGCTGTTCTACCGAATCTTTTTTTGCCCAGTCATATGTGACCTCAGGCGGCATGAAATAACTTTTCTCATATTTCTGATAATTCTTCATAATTAAAAGCCTCTCCTTTTACCCAATATTTCAAATCTTATCATCTTGCAATAATAATCATCAATTTTGTTGTTCATTTTTAATACTTTTATATCCTAACACATCCCTACGCAAAAGGGAAGTGATAAATTTAATCACTTCCCTTGATGTTTTTTAATATGTTCGATTTTTCAGATTATTTCGATTAATTCTGTTCCAGAGAACGTTTCTTGGTGATTGTAACCTTCTCATCATAGCAGGCAAATATCTCATCCACCCTGTCTTTCTTAAGTTTTGGTGTAAGTACACTCACTACCGGCACTACGATCAGTCCTGCTACCATCGCAATTGCTCCTGCATTAATCGGAGATGCAATAAAGTGGAAGAAGAGGTTCAAAACCGTAATTCCGACACCTGCCGTAAAACTTGCCCAGACCGCGGCTCTTGTCACACCTTTCCAGTACAATCCATACATGAACGGTGCAAGGAATGCTCCGGCCAGTGCACCCCAGGAAATTCCCATAAGCTGTGCAATGAATGTAGGTGGATCCATTGCAATCACTACTGATAATACAATGAAGAATACTACCATCACCTGCATGGTTCGTACCTGTTTCTTCTCACTCATATCTTTCATCACATTGTCTTTTAAGAAATCCAAAGTCAATGTCGAGCTGGATGTCAATACCAGCGAAGCCAGGGTTGACATGGAAGCCGATAATACCAGCACTACTACGATACCGATCAGGATATCCGGAAGTGTTGATAACATATGTGGAATGATTCCGTCGAAGATCATATTGCCCGCCTCATCATGTAATTCCGGTGCATCAAACAATCTTCCGAATCCTCCTAGGAAGTAACATCCTCCGGAGATCACGATCGCAAACAACGTAGAGATCACAGTTCCTGTATTAATTGATTTTTCATCTTTAATCGCATAGAACTTACCAACCATCTGTGGAAGTCCCCATGTTCCAAGAGAAGTTAAGATAACAACCCCCAGAAGATTTAACGGATCCGGCCCAAAGAATGAAGTAAACGCGCCCGGCTGTCCCATTGTCACCGGCACATCACTTGGGATCTCTGCCATTGTCTTAATTGCCTGAATAAATCCGCCCTGACCATTTAATACCGCCAGGATAACTGCCACGATACCACCCAGCATGATAATCCCCTGAATGAAGTCATTGATCGCCGTAGCCATGTATCCGCCAAGAATAACATAAATTCCCGTAAACACTGCCATTCCGATCACACAATATTTATAAGGAATATTAAATGCCATTCCGAATAACCTTGACAATCCGTTATATACAGAAGCCGTATACGGAACCAGGAATATAAATACGATTGCAGAAGCTGTAATCTTAAGCGCCTTGCTTTCGTATCTCTCACCAAAGAAATCCGGCATCGTCTTAGAATTCAAATGCTGTGTCATAACCTTGGTACGTCTTCCGAGTACAACCCATGCCAGCAAACTTCCGATAATCGCATTCCCAAGACCGATCCATGTAGATGCGAGACCATATTTCCATCCAAACTGTCCTGCATATCCTACGAATACAACTGCGGAGAAATATGACGTTCCATACGCAAATGCCGTAAGCCAGGGGCCTACCGATCTTCCTCCCAATACATAACCGTCTACACTTGTCGCATGCTTTCTTGCATAGATGCCGACCGATACCATAATCGCAAAAAATATCACCAGCATCAATAATTTCGTCGCCATAACTTTTCTCCTCTACTTTCCTCATTTCTTTTTACTTGTTTTCGCTAATTCACTTTAAAGCGTTGCGCTTTAAAGTGCTAAAGTTTACGGTGTTAGAATAACACAGATGATACGGTATGTCAATCTTATTTTGCAGAAATATAAAAGAAATATATAAAAGGCAAAAAAACAGCTGCGATTCCTTTTTTTGCGGAATGCACAGCTGCTCTTTAGCTTCTATTTCATCTTCTCCACTCTGTC
>ULQC01051877.1_pt1 | contig 12420 bp, 9 predicted proteins | sample 1954091 | NCBI WGS metagenome assembly ULQC01 (sample SAMEA4835645, study PRJEB28245) | human gut metagenome | biome: gut microbiome; material: fecal sample | place: Denmark | collected 2008
TTACAGCTTTATTATACCATAGGGATGCAAGCAGATAAAACTTTCCTGAAAGCAAAATAAAATTTTTCCTGAATGAAGAAATACGGTATGATGTGCCACACCGCGCCGTGGTATGCTGGAAGCACACAAGGGAGGGCATAAACCATGAAACTGATGCTTGCACAAAATACCGCGCAGCAGCGCGCTGCCGCCCGTACTGAACAGCAGGCGCAGCGCCGGGCAGCTGCCTGCAAAAATGCCCTTGCCGCCCGCCGCTTGGCGGTTTACCAGGCCCGGCGGACGGAATGGCAGGCGGGCCAACCCCTGCGCTGACGGCAAAGGTGCAGGGGAGAGCGCGCCGCCGCTGCGTGCGATAATTTATGAATAGCATGTAAAATCATACAGAATCATGGAAGGCCAGCCTTTTTCGGGCTGGTCTTATTTTTTGCGCCATGGTATAATGTCCCTAAGTCACGAACAAAACTGTAGAATAAGGAGAGAACGAACCCATGAAATTTTCCGAAATGCCTTATGAGCGCCCGGACATGAGCGCCCTGAAAGAACAGTTTGCCGCACTGACCAAGCGTTTGCAGAACGCCCCTGACTATGCCGCTGCCCGCGCCGCTTTTTTGGAGGAGCAGGTGCTGAACAAGCATGTGGATACCCTGTTCACCCTGGCCAGCGTGCGCCATACCATTGATACGCGGGATAAGTTCTATGATGAAGAGATGGAATTTGCCAACAGCGCCATGCCGCAGATTCAGCAGTGGCAGGATTCCTGGACCGCCGCCATGCTGGCAAGCCCCTACCGCAAAGACTTTGCCGAAGAATACGGCGACCTGATGTTTGTGAACGCCGAAATTGAGCGCAAGGCATTCTCGCCCGATATTATGGAGGAACTGCAGCAGGAAAACGAGCTGACCCAGCAGTATGGCAAGCTGCTGGCCAGCGCACAGATCCCGTTTGAAGGCGGGGTGTATACTCTGTCCCAGCTGAGCCCGTTCAAGAATGACCCGGACGATGCCCGCCGCCTGGCCGCCTGGAAAGCCGAGGGCCAGTGGTATAAGGACAACCAGAAACAGCTGGATGATATTTATGACAAGCTGACCCACCTGCGGGATAAGATGGGCAAAAAGCTGGGATACGAGGGTTACACCACCCTGGGCTACTACCGCATGGGCCGCAACTGCTATACCAAAGCGGATGTAGAAAAGTTCCGTGCCGCCGTGGTCAAGTATCTGGTGCCGCTGGCGGACAGCATCTACCGTGAGCAGGCCAAGCGCCTGGGCAAACAGTACCCCATGAGCTTTGCCGATAACGCCCTGATGTTCCGTTCCGGCAACCCCGCCCCCTGCGGCGATGCCGATGCCATTCTGGCCCAGGGTAAAAAATTCTATGAGGAACTTTCACCCGAAACCGGCATCTTCTTTAACACCATGCTGGACAATGAGCTGCTGGACGTGCTTTCCACCCCCGGCAAGGCGGCGGGCGGCTACTGCACCAGCCTGTGGGATTATCAGGTACCGTTCATTTTTGCCAACTTCAACGGCACTCAGCATGACGTTGAGGTGGTCACGCATGAAGCGGGTCATGCCTTTGCCGCATACACCAACCGTGACCGTGTGCCGTATTCCACTGTGTGGCCCAGCATGGAAGGGTGCGAAGTCCACTCCATGTCGATGGAATTCTTTGCCTGGCCGTGGGCGGAGGGCTTCTTTGGCAAGGATACCCGCAAGTTCCTGTACAGCCACCTGGCCGGTGCGCTGACCTTTATCCCGTATGGCACCATGGTGGACCATTTCCAGCATATCGTGTACGAAAAGCCGGACCTGACCCCTGCCGAGCGCCACGCCGCCTGGAAAGAACTGCTGGGCATTTATATGCCGTGGATGAAGCTGGATGGCGAGATCCCGTTCTACAGCGAGGGTGAGGGCTGGCAGCGCCAGAAGCATATTTACGAAAGCCCCTTCTATTATATTGACTACTGCCTGGCACAGACCGTCAGCCTGCAGTTCTGGGCCATGCTGCAAAAGGACCGCGCCAACGCGTGGGAGCACTACATGGCATACACCCGCCAGGGCGGCAGCCGCGTGTTTACTGAGCTGCTGAAAAACGCCGGTCTGGACAGCCCCTTTGAGGAAAGCTGCCTGCGCGGCGTGTGCGAAACGGCCAAGCAGTGGCTGGACAGCTATGACCTGACGGGGATCGAATAATGCAGCAAAAGAAAACCCGCCGTGGGCGGGAATACCTGAATGACTTCCGCAGGGATGTCAACGGCAGCTACCTGTACCAGGGCAGCTACCGCCGCTATACCGGCAGCATGCCGTATGCCAAACTGCGGGGCCTGCTGTGGGCGCTGTGCGGCGGGGCACTGGCGGCGCTGGCGGCGGCGGGCATGGTGCCCGCGCCGGGGGCCATGCAGCAGTTTTATGTACTGCTGCCGTATGCCGGGGCGCTGGTGGCTGGCATCAGCGCGGTATGGGCGCTGGCCCGCATGAGCCGCGGCGGGGCACGCCTGCGCAGCTATGTGTATGAAGAAACGGTAGCCAAACTGCCGCTGCGCTGCCTGTTGACCGGGGTGTTCGCAGCGCTGGCTGCAGTAGGGGAGTGTATGGATGTGTTCTTGAACGGTGGACAAGGCGCTATCCGGTATGCAGTATTATTTGCAGCGCTGGCCGCTGCGGCTGCTGCGGCTGCTTTTGCCGCGGGGCACACCATCCGGGCGGCGGTTTATACCGAAGAATCCGACTCCGGGCGCGAAGAGTAAAAGACCTTGCACCATAACGCAGAATTTAGCCCGCTAAAGTGCGACGCGGAAGAATTTTACAAAATTCAGCGTGCTGTTATGGTTATCCTGCTGACTTTTATTTAGATGTTGCCAAAACGGCGTTTTTTGGTTGACAGAAATTGAAAATTACGATATTATAACATAGTTATTGGTGACATTTGTTTGCGGTGATGGAACACCGCAAATGCGGAAAGGCTTAAGCCTTTCTTATTTAACACTCCTTTTGATAGTGTTAAAATTGCCGCCATTACCAAAATGATTTGGGAGGTTATACAAACATGAAAAACACCAAGCAAGTGCTTGCACTGGCCATGGCTGTTGCAATGGCTGCGGGCCTGCTGGCTGGCTGCGGTTCTTCCGCTTCCAGCAGCGCTGAGTCTGTTGCTTCCGGCGCGGCTACCAGCGAAGCCGCTGCTACCGATACCGGCAGCAGCGATGGCACCATGGTTCTGGCAGATACCGGCTTTGAGGGCAAGTTCAGCCCGTTCTTCGCCGCTTCTTCCGCTGACCAGCACGTTATCGACCTGACCAACATTGCCCTGCTGGGCGCTGACCGTAAGGGCGAAATGATCCTGAAGGGCATCGAGGGTGAGACCCGCGAGTACAACGGCACCGATTACACCTACTATGGCCCCGCTGACTGCGAAGTGACCGAGAATGCTGACGGCACCGTTACCTATGCCATCAACATGCGCGATGACCTGGTCTTCGCTGACGGCACCCCCATCACCATTGATGACGTCATCTTCAACCTGTATGTTTACATGGACCCGACCTATGACGGTTCCGCCACCCTGTACTCCATGCCCATTGCCGGCCTGGATGATTACCGCAGCAGCATGACCACCCTGTCCAAGCTGATTGCTGAGGCAGGCGAGGACAACACGGATAACAGCCTGTTCACCGCTGAGCAGCAGAAGGCTTTCTGGGATGCTGTTAACGAAGGCGGCACTGCATTTGCACAGGAGATCGTTGATAGCTGCGTTGCTGCTGGTTACGCTGACGAAGGCGACGTTGCCGCTGCTGCTTCCGCTTGGGGCTTTGACGGCCTGGCCGCTGACGCTACCGCAAAGGATTTCTTCCTGGCTATCGCAGAAAAATATGACTGGAACTTTGCTTCCATGGAAGCTGAGACCGCAGGTTCTGCTCTGTCTGACCTGATTCCGGCTGATGTTTATGCTTACTCCACCACCGGTGTTGCCACCGGCGCTGACGTTGACACCGTTTCCGGCATTGTCAAGACCGGCGATTACAGCATGACCATCACCACCACCGAGCTGTCCAACTCCATGATCTACCAGCTGCAGCTGCCTATCGCCTCCCTGGATTACTATGGCGACCGCAGCCTGTATGATTACGACAACCACTCCTACGGCTTCAAAAAGGGCGACCTGAGCAAGGTTCGTTCCGTCACCGGCACCCCCCTGGGCGCCGGCGCTTACACCTTCAATAAGTACAGCGATGGCGTCATCTACCTGGATGCCAACCCCAGCTACTATCAAGGCGAGCCCGCTGCCAAGCACGTCAACATGAAGGAAACCCAGGAAGCCGATAAGATCACCGGTGTTCAGGCCGGCACCATCGACATCTCCGATCCTTCTTACTCTCTGGAAGCTGCCAACCAGATCGCTACCATCAATGGTGGTAATTCTGACCTCGACGGCTCTGTCATCACCACCCGTCTGATGGACTTCCGCGGCTATGGCTACATTGCCCTGAGCGCCAACAACGTTAAGGTCGGCGATGATCCCGCTTCTGAGGAATCCAAGAACCTGCGCAAGGCTATCATGACCGTGATTGCCGCTTACCGTGATGAGGGCATCAACTCTTACTACGGCGATACCGCAAGCGTTATCAACTACCCCATCTCCAACACCTCCTGGGCAGCACCCTCCGTTACCGACGACGGCTACAAGATCGCTTACTCTACCGACGTTGACGGCAACGAGATCTACACCAGCGATATGAGCGGCGACACCAAGTATGCTGCTGCTCTGCAGGCCGCCCTCGGCTACTTCGAAGCAGCCGGCTACACCGTTGAAAACGGCCAGGTCACCGCAGCTCCGGCTGGCGCCAAGATGGAATACACCGTCAACATCGGCGCTTCCGGCAACGGCGACCACCCCTCTTTCCAGGTTCTGACCAATGCAGCCGCTGCCCTCAAGACCATCGGCTTCACCCTGACCGTCAACGACCTGGCAAACGCTTCTGACCTGTACAGCTCTTATCAGTCCGGCGTTGCCGAAGGCTGGGTTGCTGCATGGCAGTCCACCAACGACCCCGATATGTACCAGCTGTACGACAGCAAGGGTTCCACCAACTACTACCAGATCAATGATGCTGACCTGGACGAGCTGATCGAGACTGCCCGCCAGACCACCGATCAGGATGCCCGTAAGGCCATGTACAAGGAAGCTATGGAGATCATCCTGGATTGGGGCGTTGAACTGCCGGTTTACCAGCGCAGCGAATCCGCCATCTTCTCCAGCGAGCGTATCGACACCGCTACCATCCCCAACGATCTGACCCCGTACTGGACTTACCAGTCTGAAATCAATACGATCGCTCTGAAGTAATTTCAGCGCAGCCTGTTGTTGAATTTATGGTGAGCAGCCGCTCTTGGTGCCGCACTGGTTCTGGGAGCGGTTGCTTGCTGTTAGTACAAACGGCGGCAGCATTTGCAGCCCAAATGTGGCCGTCCCATTCCCCCGGACAGTTCCCTCTGTCCGAGGGAGGGGGATGCCCATATTCGGTATCAAAGTAATGAGGTGTATCTGAAAACAAAAAAATGACGGATGTTTCGCAAACATGAGGCGAATTTAAGGCAAAAAGCTGCAGGAATCCTTTGTGGATTCCAAGGCTTTTTAACGCAAAATTCAGTCGTGTTTGTAGAAACAGGCTAAGGCAACACCGCACAATTCCCGCCTGACGGCTTAAGCACCGCTCCGGCGGCTGCGGCACGGCATCTGCGTTGCCAAAATGCTCGATAAGACATCCAGTATTATCTGCGCTTTTGGCTTAGCATCTGCCGCACCTCGCTCGCCGTATCGGCACTTAGAATTATGCGGTATTGCCCTAAATTTTCGACTTTTTAGGTACACCATAGGCGAAGCTACAAGGCCCCGGCTCATGTGTATTTTGGAGCCATGCGGCGCAGCCATTAAAAACGCGGCCTCCCTGCCCGCGAAGGAAGGAACGATTTTTCAAGTGCGAAACTACGTCATCAAGCGTATCCTGCTTTCTTTTGTGATCCTGTTTTGCGTTACCTTCATCATCTATGTGATGATGCGCAGCCTGCCCAGCTCTTTTGCCGAGAACATGGCCATGCAGCTGTCCCAGGCACCGGGCGCAAAACCGTATCAGGAATGGCTGGATCAGCTCAACGCAGCCTATGGTCTGGATAAGGGCATCCTGCCCGGTTTCATGACCTGGCTGTCCAGCGCAGTGCACGGTCAGTTCGGTGACAGCTGGAAGTGGAACGTCCCTGTTGTTCAAAAATTCCAGGAAGTTATTGGTCTGTCTGTTGTCATGGGCGGCATCTCCTTTGTGGTGTCCATGATCATCGCTGTGCCCCTGGGCATCCTGGCTGCTACCAAACAGTATTCCCGTACCGATTACGTCATCACCGCTGTGGCTCTGGTGGGCATCTCTCTGCCCAGCTTCTTCTTTGCCACGCTGCTCAAGCTGCTGTTCTCTGTCAAGCTTGGCTGGTTTGACCTGTACGGCCTGGTCGGGCGTGATTATGCCCAGCTCAGCTCGTGGGGCCAGTTCTGTGACCGCGCCAACCATCTGGTGCTGCCCATCATCACGCTGGTCATTGTTTCCATCGGCTCTACCATGCGTTACACCCGCACCAACATGCTGGAAGTGCTGAACGCCGACTATATCCGTACCGCCCGCGCCAAGGGCCTTTCGGAGCATGTGGTCATCTATAAGCACGCATTCCGCAACACCCTGATCCCGCTGGTTACCATCATCGGCGGTTCTCTGCCTGGCCTGTTCAGCGGTGCCTTGATCACGGAGACTCTGTTCTCCATCCCCGGCATCGGCTACATCTCTTACCAGTCCATGGTTGCGGGCGATATCCCGTTCACCATGTTCTACCTGTCCTTTATGGCGGTGCTTACCCTGGTCAGCAACCTGCTGACTGATATCATGTACGCAGTGGTTGACCCGCGCGTGCGCATTTCTTAAAGAAAGGAGACTGCACCCATGAGTGAGAATACCCAGAACAACACCCCCAAAAAGGAGCAGTACTCCCTGAACGACGACCGCCGCGTTAAGGTGCTTTCGCCCGGCGCGCTGGTTGCCAAGCGGTTCTTCCGCAACCGTCTGGCCGTTGTGGGCCTGACGATGCTGCTTGCCATGTTCGTCTTTTCCTTCATTGGCGGCGTGGTCAGCCCTTACGGCCAGGACCAGCAGTTCTACACCTACACCCAGATGTCCAAAGAGTATGTGGGTGTGACCCGCAACGATAAACTGCGCTTTGTTGTTGCCGATGGCCAGGAGTTCGGCTCCATTGCCCAGAGCAAGGGCAACGAGGCCATCAAGAAGGGTGAAGAGACCTTTACCTATAAAGATAACGATTACGAAGTGAAAACCCTGAGCGAGGACCTGTACGTCTTCCGCCAGGGCCGCACTGTGCTGGCTTATGCCGCTAAGGATATGGTCACCGCAGCGGACGGCGTGGCCGAGCTGAGCTTTGATGCCAAGCTGGCCGCCCTGACTGCCCAGGCAGCAGGGGAGACCACCTTTACTGCCGATGGCCAGGATTATGAACTGGACGCTGACGGCAATATTATCCAGAGCGGCAGCGAAGTTGCCTATATCGGCCGCTTTGTCGTTTCCGCTGCCGATGCCAGCGTGGTCATCAGCCGTGACTTCCGCGACCGCCTGGAAGAAGCCATTGACGATAATATTACCGAGTTCACCTACACCGATGCCGACGGCAGCGAAGCCGAGTATGACATCGTGTACGATGCCAGCACCGGCGTTTGGAGCGTGAAGCAGATGACGGAAACCTATGTGTTTGACCGTTACGCAAGCCCCAACAAGGAGCACTGGCTGGGCACCGATACCAACGGTATGGATATGCTGACCCGCCTGATGTACGGCGGCCGCGTTTCCCTGATCATCGGCTTCATTGTTGTTGCGATTGAAGGCTCCATCGGTATTGTTATGGGCGGTATCTCCGGCTACTTCGGCGGCTGGGTGGATAACCTCATCATGCGTATCGTGGACGTTTTCTACTGCCTGCCCTCCATGCCCATCATCATCATTCTGGGCGCTGCCATGGACGCCATGCGCATTGATTCCTGGACCCGTATGATGTACCTGATGCTGATCCTCGGCTTCCTGGGCTGGCCCGGCATTGCCCGCCTGGTCCGCGGCCAGATCCTCTCCCTGCGCGAGCAGGAGTTCATGACGGCAGCCGAAGCCTGCGGTATCAGCGCATGGCACCGCATCTTCCGCCACCTGATCCCCAACGTTATCCCGCAGCTGATTGTTACCTGCACCATGAGCCTTGGCTCCACCATCCTGACGGAAGCCACCCTGTCTTTCCTGGGTCTGGGCGTTAAGTACCCGTTTGCATCCTGGGGCAACATCATCAACGATGTCAACAACGCTTATGTTATGACCAACTATCTGTTCATCTGGGTCCCGGCCGGCATCTGCCTGCTGATCACGGTTCTGGGCTTCAACTTTGTGGGCGATGGCCTGCGCGATGCCTTTGACCCCAAGATGAAACGCTGATGAAAGGAGACACACACGATGGCTAAACAACAGGACGGTTACCTTTCCGCCAAGGAGTCGCGGCGTATCTCCAAAGAAAACCGCCGCATTACGGACCAGTACGAAAAACAGCGCAAGCGCAAGAATGTGCCGGAATCTGAGTACCTGACCCAGATGAAAAACCCGGAAAACGCTGTTGAATTTGATAACCTGCACACCTATTTCTTTACCGATACCGGCGTGGTAAAAAGCGTGGACGGTGTTTCGTTTGAAGTTCCCGTGGGCAAAACCGTGGGCGTTGTGGGCGAATCCGGCTGCGGCAAATCCGTTACCAGCCTTTCGCTGATGCAGCTGCTGCAGCGCCCCCAGGGCCAGATCGTTCAGGGCGAGATCCGCCTGAACCTGGGTAATGGCAAAGCCTATGATGTTGCCAAAACTCCCGGCACGGTCATGCAGCACCTGCGCGGCAACTATATTTCGATGATCTTCCAGGAGCCGATGACCAGCCTGAACCCGGTGTTCCGCATCGGTGCTCAGATCGATGAAGTCATTGCTCTGCATGACGGCGAAGGCAAGAGCAAAGAGGACATCAAAAAGCGCACCGTTGAAATGCTGGAGATGGTTGGCATCGCCAACAGCCAGGGTGTATATGAGATGTACCCGCATGAGTTGTCCGGCGGTATGCGCCAGCGTGTCATGATCGCCATGGCATTGGCCTGCAACCCCAAGGTTATCATCGCCGACGAACCCACCACCGCACTGGACGTGACGATTCAGGCCCAGATCCTGGACCTGCTGCGCAACCTGAAGGACCGCATTAACTCCTCCATCATGCTGATCACCCATGACCTGGGTGTGATTGCCGAGATGGCAGATTACGTTGTTGTCATGTACGCAGGCCGCGTGGTGGAAAAGGGCACCGCTCAGGAGATTTTCGCAAACCCGGCTCACCCCTATACCATCGGCCTGATGGCTTCCAAACCGATCGTGGGCAAAAAGGTGGACCGACTGTACTCCATCCCCGGCAAGGTGCCCAACCCGGTCAATATGCCCAACTACTGTTACTTTAAGGATCGCTGCGAGATGGCTCTGCCCTGCTGCGATGGTGAATACCCCTGCGAGATCAGCCTGTCCCCCACGCACAAGGTCAGCTGCTACCGCTACTATGAAAATAATCGAAAGGCGGGTGAGTGACGATGGCACAGGCAGAAAACGCAAAAAAGCTGGACTATACCCCCGTCACCTATGATGATCAGTATATTCTGATGGTCAACCAGCTTAAAAAATACTTCCCCATCAAAGGCGGCCTGATGTCCCAGACCGTGGGTCATGTCAAGGCTGTCGATGGCGTTACCTTCAACCTCAAGCGCGGCCATACCATGGGTCTGGTCGGCGAATCCGGCTGCGGCAAATCCACCACCGGCCGTACAATCCTGCGCCTTGCCGGCGAAAAAACCGGCGGTCAGGTACTGTTCAACGGCAAAGAAGTGTACGATATGACCGGCAGAGAGCTGCGTAACCTGCGTACCAAGATGCAGATCATCTTCCAGGACCCGTTCTCCAGCCTGTCCCCGCGTCTGCCGGTTGGTGAGATCATCGGTGAGGCTGTGCGCGAGCATAACCTGGTGCCCAAGGCAGAGTTCAATGATTATATTGACCAGGTCATGGATAACTGCGGCCTGCAGCCCTACCACAAAACTCGCTATCCGCACGAATTTTCCGGCGGCCAGCGCCAGCGCATCTGCATTGCCCGCGCCCTGGCCCTGAACCCGGAGTTTGTTGTGTGCGACGAACCGGTCTCTGCACTGGACGTTTCCATTCAGGCCCAGATCATCAATCTGCTGAAAGAATTGCAGGATAAATATAACCTGACCTACCTGTTCATCTCCCACGATCTTTCTGTTGTTGAGCATATTTCGGATACGGTCGGCGTTATGTACCTGGGCAACCTGGTGGAGTACGGTGCAACGCCGGATATCTTCAGCCATCCGCTACATCCCTACACCAAGGCACTGTTCAGCGCCATTCCTATCCCGGACCCGACCATTCGCCGCGAGCGCATTGTGCTGCAGGGCTCCATTCCGTCCCCGGCCAACCCGCCCAAGGGCTGCAAGTTCCATACCCGCTGCCCCTATGCGACCGAGCGCTGCAAGACCGAAGCGCCGCAGCAGCGTGAGGTGGAACCCGGCCACTATGTTGTGTGCCACCTGTACGAAAAATGAAGCATAACGAACCCTTTGAGGATGACGGCCGCACCGTGGCCGATATGAGTGGCATTGAGCACGACAGTATCTGGCTGCCGCGCCGCCGCAAGCAGGGCCATACCCCCGCGCAGCAGCCCCAACAGGCTGCTGACCGTCCCTGGGAGGAAGACCCCCAGCTGACCGGTAAGGAGCGCCTGTGGGCAATCCTGGGTGCGCTGAAAGCTACCCTGCTGATTTGTGGCGTCTACCTGCTTGGTCTGCTAGCCCTGCTGGCGCTGCTGTTTACCCTCTGGCATTAAAAAATACCCCCGCCTTTGTTTTGGCTGCGTGACAGCTGGAATAAGGACGGGGGTGTTTTGTTTTGTGGGGGAAGGGCAACTTGCCCGGTAAGGTGGGGGCACCCGACCCCGCCGAGAAACGTAAATATTTGCTGCAAACCTACAAACATTTGTAGGGGACGATGCTTGCATCGTCCCGCGGATGAGCCTATGTGGTGAATTTTGCTAATGGTATTCGGGACAAGGTTTCGGAACGGTCAAGACTGTTCCCTACAGAAGCTTTTTAAGCATGTGGTGGATGATTTATGTTCCTCAAGGACGGGATGAGGGCATCCCACCCTACAGTGCCTAAATAAAAGTACAACACAAAAGCGCACTGCACACCCTATCCAAGGGGTTGCGATGCGCCTTTTATTATTCATTGCTTTCTTGATGGAAAATAATATTATTGTGTTACGGCAACACCGCACAATTCCCGCCTAGCGGCTTAAGCACCGCTTCGGCGGCTGCGGCACGGCATCTGCGTTGCCAAAATGCTCGATAATGTCGGGTTGCGGTACCCGCATCGTGCTTCGGGGGCAAAAGCCCCTTGCACTCTGCGACCGCTGCCCCTGCTTCGGTTCGCTGTTTGCGCCACTGGCGGCGCTCACCTTTGCAGCATCCAGTATTATCTGCGCTTTTGGCTTAGCAGCTGCCGCACCTCGCTCGCCGTATCGGCACTTAGAATTATGCGGTATTGCCTTATATTATTAAAGCTTCTGCTTCCTTCTTTTCAAAGAAGGAACAAAAACCCCCGTAAATCAATGCAGATGCAGATGGCGGGGCACGCCGTCGATGTAGATGGGGGTCAGCTCGGCCTGGATGAGGGGGCGGGCATAGTGATGGAATGCTTCGGTCACATGCATGCCGTCCGGGCTGATCCAGTCATCCGGCACGCGCTTTTCCAGGTTGGCAACCTTCTGCACATCTACCATCTCGGTTTCGGTGCGGTACGGCATATCCGAAATGCGGCGGATGGCGCACATCTTACCGGTTTCGCCGCGGTAAGCAGCTTCTACCGAAGCACCGCCCACTTGGTATGCCTCAGTAATGTCGGTGCGGCTTGCCAGATGGGAGGCACAGCGCTGCAGGGTAGAGAACTCGATCGCGCGGGTCTTGCAGCCCAGGCGCACATGGATCAAATCCGCCAGGTAGCGGCTGGTGCCGGACAAAATGGCTTTATGGCCAAAAGCATCCAGCTGGCCTGCTGTGGATACCAAATCACACAGGAAAACGCCGTCCTTGTTTTTTACGCCCTCGCTGGCCGCAATGATGACATTGTGGCGGTCTTTTTCCAGCTGGGCTACTTTTTCCAGGAACACATTCTCGTCAAAGGGGCGCTCCGGCAGCAGAATGATGTCCGGGCCGTTGCAGTCAGCCCCGGCAGCCAGGCTGGCGG
>ULQC01034180.1_pt1 | contig 12395 bp, 4 predicted proteins | sample 1954091 | NCBI WGS metagenome assembly ULQC01 (sample SAMEA4835645, study PRJEB28245) | human gut metagenome | biome: gut microbiome; material: fecal sample | place: Denmark | collected 2008
TGCACGGGGAACCACCCCTCAGTCACCTTCGGTGACAGCTCAAACAGCGCCCCGTCCCCTCTGTCGCTCCGCGACATCTCCCCGCCCCGCGGGGAGTCACCCCTCAAGGGGAGCCAATATCTAACCTTATGTTTGCGGTGGCTCCCCTTTGAGGGGAGCTGTCTGCAACGCAGACTGAGGGGTGGTTCCTCGCCACAAACCTAACGGCCGTGGGGTGGTTCCCCGCCACAAACCTAACCCGTAGGGTGGTTCCCCACGCAGGGCCTAAAAATCAACCGAACAACGGCCATGTACACCCAAAAAAATTTATTTCCCAATAACCCACCATAGGGGGAGGGCCAAATCCGGCCCTCCCCCTGTGTATGATGGATTATCCCTCTATACCCTATTGGTGAATTGTAACATTGTTTTGCCTTGCGGCGGGCGCATCAGGTGCGGTTCTTCTTTTTCAGGCTCAGCAGCACGCCAACACCGGCCACAACCAGCAGCACGCCAATGCCGCTGAACAGCAGGGTGCCGAAACCACCGGTGGTGGGCAGGTTGAAGCCCTTGCGGTTGATGATGACGATCTCTGCATAGCTGTACGGAGTATCGCCATTCTTAACCACGGTGCTATTGTAGTCATGCTTAATCAGTTCACCCGTGTTGCTATCAAAGGTTTTCGTATCACTCCATGCGGTGGTGTAGTCCAGAGTCAGGTTTGCGTCCACCGGACCAGTCAACAGGTTATAGCCTTTGTGAGTCTTGGTTTCAACCAGCTTATACTCGCCAGTCGGCAAACCTTTTGCAACAGCCTTACCGTCGGCCTCCGTCTTCAAATCCATAACAGCAAACCACTTAGGCTCATCACTAACAGTATCGTTCAGCTTTTTTGCTGCTGCTTCCTCAGGCGTTAAAAGGGTCTTATCAGCACCCATAAACTTAACGGTGCCATTTTTGTTCATCGTATCTTTTTCTGCATCATACTTTTTATAAAGGGTAAATTCAACATCCTTCAGCGGTTCGCCATCCTCATTCTGTTTCAGGATGCCAGTCTTGAACGTATAAACAACAGCTTCGTCATGGATATCATACGGAGGATCCGCTTCAGTAGTGGTAATATTTGTCTTCTTGGAGTATTTCAGGTCGGCACTGTTTACATTGCCCACTGCACCAACCGAAGCGCCGTCCTGGAGCTTTGCGGTATAGGTAATGGTAATGGTTCCACCTGCATATTCCGCAATCTTGTCAGTAGCAAATGCAATCGTAAAGCCAGACTTACCCTCAGCACTCGTTATCGTCAGGGTATACTCAGTGCCCTCTTTAAATGTCGTTTCTTCAGTTTCGCCAACTTTTCCTGTAACAACAATATCACTATTAACAACCAGCTGTTTGCTATCCATTTCATCAGATACGGTGAAAGTCTTCAGTTTTGCAACGTTTTCAGGAACATTGACAGTCAAAGTATACGGAACATCATCACCAATGCCATAGTCTGCATCCTTTTTACCTGTAATTTCCTTTTTGAAGTCCGGCTTGTAGTTCTTTACTTTAACCTGTGCTCCACTAAAAGCATTAGTGTCAAAGCTCGTTGCATTTTCAGGGTATTTCCCGTTTACAACATCAGCTTCGGTCGCTTTAGCCATCTCGCCATTGTCATTGATCTTAAAAACATAGGCAATGCCGGAATCCAAAATGTAACCATCGTTTGCATTAACTTCAGTTTCCACAAAGGCATATACACCTTTGGTCAAACCAGAAACGCTGATTTTGCCATCTGCACCCGTGGTAAGGACACCCGTATTATTAGCTGCGTCAAGCCACTCGCCTGCATTATCTACGCCATTTGCAGGCTTCTTCTCAATCCAAGTCCATGTTCCGTCTTCATTCTTCTTATAGAGCTTAAACTTGTAGCTCTGCATGGTTGTAACTTCTGTATCCGTACCGCTCTGCTTACCGACTTTCTGCAAAACAGCCTGACCATATGCAGTAGAGTTTTTCGGGAAGACATGAACATCGTACAGCCAATCAGTCAGACCGCCATTCGCATCAGTCGAGACTTTTGTCATAGGAACAGAGACAAAGAACGGCTCACATGCAGTCTTGACAGAATCCGGTGTTTCGGTTTCAAGCACAAGGTAAAGACCCAAAGGCAATTCTTCAAACTTAACAACGCCACTGGTATCTGTCGTTTTCGAACCGACTTCAGTTACAGTTGCAGTCACGCCACTCTTCAGTTTATAACCGCCGGTAGTAGTATTTTTTTCTGCATATTCTTCCCAGCTTGTAGGCCAAGTTACATTTTTACCATTATAATAGTCTTTCAGTTCATCTGCACTCTTAACCTGATAAACGGTAAAGGTTGCACCTGCCAACGGAGTAGGCGTTTCATCTTCGCCCCCCTCAACGGGTTTCGAAGGAAGACTGTCTCCTGCCTCGCCGGTTCCGGCCCCTCCATTTTCACCGTTCCACTCATACTTATGAATCGTAATGGAACCGGTATCCTGCGTCCAAACCGGATTTGCAGTGGGTGCCGGTGTTGTTCCACTGCCATCATCTGCCATTGCTGGCATAGCGCACAGGCTGAGGGCCAGAGCGGCGCTCAACAGGCCTGTGAGAAAACGTTTTGCTTTTTTCATTTCAGTACCTCTTCTCTTAAAAAAATCATCATCGGATGGGCGGCGGGGCCGCCCGGCTTAAGGGTTCTGCATCAGCACGGCGTGCAGTGCGGGGCGCTGCAGCGGGAAAACGCTGCCGCGCCGCCCGCACTGTGCCGTGAAGAAAAAAGGAGGAAAAACTGGGCCGCTTGCCCACTTGGCTTAAGGCTGCGCCCTGCCGTAAACGGGTGCGCACGGGCGGGCAGGCCCTGTATCCTGGGGGTTGCTGGGTTTCCGGGGGATGGTTAATGTCGCCGGCCCCCTTTCCTGTTGTAGCGGAATGTGAATATCAACAGCCCTGCCACCGCCAGCGGCATGCCGATCAGCAGCCACAGGCTTGGCGCGTCTGCACCCGTGTGGGGCAGCTCAGGCGTTTTACGGTTCAGAACGGTAAGGGTCATGGTGTAGGTGTTGTCGGACTTCGTAAACTTGTCTCCGAGCGGAATTACCTGCCCATCAATAGAACACGTGCCGGCTTGGGTAAATTCGATCACAATTGGCTGTGCCAACAGGTTGTACCCCGGATATGCCTTGGTTTCCGTCAGGCGGTATGTACCGGGTTTCAGATTTGTGAACGGGTTCGGGGTTATTTTGCCGTTGCCGTCCGTTGTACCGGTAATGGAACCTATGTTTGTGCTATCGAATGGGTAGTTTTCATCTACCACCCACTGCGTTTTTCCTTCGGTTGTTGTTTCGACCAGCTTTTCCAGCTTGAACTCAACACCACTCAAGAGCACGTCATTGCTATTTTCGTCTTTTTCCGCGTCCTTCTTGATGATATCCAGTACAAACTTCGGGTTCTGCAGCGTGTTGGTCAGCACAATCGTGCCGCTGCCGCCGGTGATGGTTCCATTGGTGGCTGTGGCTGGCGTTGTAGTTGCGCCGGTTTCGCTGTTCGTTTCGCTGTTTGCTGTTGCTTCAGCCGTTACAACATACGTATTGCCGTTAATCGTAATGGTTCCGTCTTTCGCTGCCGGGGCAAATTTGCCAGCCTCATCCACCGTACCTTCCACAATGCGGTATTGGTAATTCGTGTTGGGATTGTCAACCGAGCGCTGATCCAAACCGCTAAAGTTTTGCTTCCAGCCATTATTATCATCGGGGGCAATGGTAACATAGGCTTTCGTGCCGTAGTTTACCGGTGTCCAGTCTTCATCGTTTGTGCTGGTTGCCAGGCGGCGCTGGAGCTGGATGTAGATTTGTCCCGGCCGCTTCGCAGTGCTAAGATCGTCCTTACCATTTGCATCTTTCCAGAGCTTATCGAACTCAATGTTGATCAGTGTGCGCTTGGTGTTGGTAAAGATTGCGGTAATTGGGCAGGTTTTTTCCTCCTTAATCACGCCTTCCACCATGTTGTCGATCACATCGGCGGAATCGCAATCTTTCGGAACAGTTACGCTTTGCAGCCTGGAACCATCTAGCGGTGTTTCTTCCTCGATGGTATAGCGGGTGCCAACGGGGATGCCGGTGATGGTCACGGTGTGGTCTGGGTATTTTTCCGCATTGTTCATGTCGATCTCAACATACTTTATGATGTCCTCTTTTTCCAGACCAGCACCGCCAACATCACTAAAGGTAACTTTGAACTTGTAGATGCCATTAATGGTACCTTCCTCACCCTCTGCGGCCACCTTTTTGATTTTCAGCCCGCCGGTTTTGACGGTGTTGACGTATTTTACCTTTAGCTTTGTCAGCGTGGAGCTTGTTTCGTCCGGGTCCTTATAGGAGCGGAAGACGATGGTGTCGGCGGAGGGTTTGTTTTCGTTATACTTGTTGCCCTCCTGCTCTTTATCTGCTCCCTTCTTTTCCGTTCGGCCATCATTGGGGCTGCTTCCCGTCTGCCCGTCTAACGAAGGTATTGTACTAGGAAGAGTTACGCTGTTACCTTCTTTCATCGACTCAACCACATGCCCGTTCTCGCACACGGTCCATGTGGTGTCGTACAGGTTTTCGTTCAGTTCCTCTTTGAGCGAAATGTAGCTGCCGCGGCGGAACTGGTCGCTGAAGGTAACGGTTTCTCCAGCTTCCAGAACAAAGCGTCCGTCCTTGTCCACCAACTGGGTGTCTGTGTCATTGCTGGAGGTGTACTGTGCGTTTTCGGCGTTTTCCAAATGACCGCTTTTGGCGGAGCCGTAATCCGGGATGTCCTCCTGATCGGTTGTAAAGCCGGTCATCTTACTTGGCACCGCTTTGGGAATGAAGGTAAAGTTCCTGAAATAGATGTTGCGGTTATAGTTATCGCCCACGCGGATGGTTTTGACGTTGTCGCTAAAACCGTCCCGCTCTTTCATCTTGTGCAGGTCCAGCTTTACGGTGACCCATTGGTCTGTCGTCACTTCGACCGAGCCATACGTTGCGCCGTTAATGCCTGATGTGTCAAGGCTGCCTTTTTGGACGTCTTTATCATCCAGCAGTTCCACATACAGGTTGTTGAGGGAAAGGTCACCTTCACTACCATCCGTTGTATCAACGTAAACCTGGAACGTAAGGAAGCGCATGTCTTTGATATTGATGGGGTTTTCCAGCTTCAGGATGCCACGACGTTTATCACGCGCTGCACTCTGCGTATCCATATAGCGTGCGTACCAGTGAAGGACCTGTTCGGTATTTTGCCCGGGATCTTGCCCGGAATCCGGCTTGGAATCTGGCCAGGGGTTTTTAACCAACTCGAAAATGTAGTCATCTTTCTTTCCTGGGGTTGCGGGTTCAATCGTGTTACCTTTCGCAGTCAAATTCACCTTTTCGGTATCGCTTGGATTCGGTTTAGCGGCCTCTTTTTCTCCATAATGGGTTGCCTGGTTCTGGATGGTGAAGTTGAAGATTTTCTGGTCTGTAAAGCAGTTTTTGAAGTCATCATCAGTAACGTTGGTCAGATCGACTTCTTTTTGAACCTGCAGCTCGTTATTATCCGGGAAGTTGAACGCCACCGCCATGTTGGATTCCCACATACCGCGTTCCATATAGTACATGGTAAGGGTGTGCTTTTTGCCTTTGTCGAGGTCATTAAGAGTAGTGCCTTGCGCGTAGAAATTGATGACCTCGCCATTATATGTTACGGTCTTGACAGCGGATTTGACATTTTTTTCATCTTTATCTTTATCTGACGTTCCGCCTGTTTTGACCCTACTGACATAGGCTGTTACACTATTATTCTTTTCATCTGCCTTGCCAAATTCCAGCAGGCCGGAAACCTCACCATGGGCGCCACCAACGTCAAGCGCCAGCTTGCCATCAATGAATACCCAAACGTCATCGTCACCGGAGAAGAAGAACTTGATGCTGGTTTTTTCCGTTGTTCCATCTGCCTTTTCTGTTTTCACCATGCCGTCATCCGTCAGGGTAAAATCCATCTGCAGCTTGGTGCCAAAGCCGTAATTGTAGGTAGAAAACACACCAGGCTTTGCTGTTTCATTGAACGGGAAGTAGCCATAAGGGTCTTTCGGGTTCGATGACGCACTCACATTCTTTGAAGACTCTCTGTTATTGGCACTTTGGCTTTGGAGAAAATATTTTGAATCCGAATTTTGTTCCGAATTTTGTTTTAGATACAAGGTTGTATCCTTGCTGTCAAAGCACCAATAATCAACGCCCTGATCCTCACCAAAAATCTGTTTCTTGGTAAAGGGGAACGCAACGTTGTCGTACACTTCACCAAGCTTTGCATTTTTACTATTCTTTCCTAAGAGGAATTCTTTGTTAAAGTGCGGTTCTACTGCTCCTGTACCTTTCAGCAGCGGTTCACCTGTTGCTTTACCGGTGGATGTTGTATCCGCAACCAAACCCTGATAGGCATAGTATGTATGATTATTGTCATTGTTTTGAGGATCTTCATTATACTGAGAGTTATTGATTGCCATGAAACGCTTAAATTTGTCGTACCCAAACAAATTTAATGTCCCAGCAATATCGCTAAAGTTAGTTCCTCCTCCAGGCTGAAAATGTCCGGTATAAATCGGGTATTCGGCCTTTGCATCCTTATAATAATCGCTCAGCGCCTGATCGAACTGGCGGAAGGGTACCCAGTTGCGGTGACTTACAGTAGAAGAATTTCGATCGTAACTACCACGGTTATTGCCGTTCAGTTCGTAATCTGTATAATAGTCATACAGCGTACTGGTAACATACTTTGTGTTTGGTTTTTCCGTAAATTCAGCGGCGGCAATATCTACTACTTTAGTGTCAGGATTTTTCCACGTTTCGGCATCACGCAGGGTACCTTTTGGAGCCCAGTAGCCATCACGAGTGTCATTTTTATATACTGCATCGTCATTCGTATCCGCATAGAAGCAATTTTTGTCATCTGTGGGAATCGGCAGCCACTCTGTACTTACTCCATTTCCTTTTGTCTCCTTGTCACCGTTAATTGCATCACCGGAAAAGATGATTGAACGATATCCTTGGGGAATGTCAATATAATAAAGATTTTCGTTTGTACCATCTTTTACCAGCGTGCCGCTTTCGGATTCTACGCCGTCTCCTTTTATCCGATAATAAATGGTCTCTTTATTATTATTGGCTTTGGGGATTGAAAAGTCGTCGGTATCTCCATTCAATGCCATCTTGGAAAAAGTAGCATCGTAATAGATACGGGTGGCACCGGGACGCCCCCATGTTGCATCCTCAATATCATTGTACATGTAGCAATAGCATTGACCTTCGGAATACTGGAAGCGTTTCTGATTTTCTCCTGTTACTTCCTCATTATAAAAATTGTAGTATTTACTTATTTCTGTATTATCATCGCCCGCGGTAAAGCGAACAAAAGAGCAATAATCGTTAGGAATTTTAAAGGTTGCTGTGGAACCAGAAGCAATACTATTTCCAGAATCAATACTATTTAAGGGTATTGGGTCACCGACCAGCTTAAGCTCTCCTTCTTTCGGTTCATAAAACCAGGCTTGGACGTTCGTTAGTGTTTCACTGGTTTTATTTTCAAAGGCCATCGTTTTGTTAGCGAAATGCTTATGGCCAACCTTATAGATTTTCCACAGCTCTGGATGCCAGCCATTTCCGTTCTCTCCGTCATAGTAGTCGCCGCCGATATAATTCGGATTAACTGGATCGAACGATATATCCCGTAGCTGATTATTATCATCTACTTTAACAATGGTTACTGTGTATGTATGTGTTTCTCCTTTATATCCGCGAAATTCAAGTCCACCCAACACTCCATATTTATAGTGGTCTTGATGATTCAGGACCACAGAATAAATTTTTCTTCCGTCATCCGTTTCGCTAACTTCCTTCATAGGAAGTTCATATTTTGGATCATTTTGACTTTTTCCAATAATGGCACGTATTGTCACCCCTGTATAATCGATCCAACTCTTAGGCACTGCAAAATAGAGCGTGTAAGTAGCCGGCACTCCCCCCTCACTAACTGCCTGCACGTTATCCACGCTTTTTGCGGCGTACATCTTCTGCGGCTGTTCGGTCGGTTCCGGGGTGGCGGTGGGGGTCACGGTCGGCACAGGGGTGGCCGTTGCGGTGGCTGCCGGTTCCGGGGTCGGGGTGGGTTCTGCCGTGGGCTCCGGCGTTTCGGTCGGGGCGGGCTGCTCCGGCTCGGCGCTTTGTTCCGGTTCCGGGGTGGCGGCATCCGGCACCGGGGTGGCGGCGTTCTGCTCCGGCGGAACGGTATCCTCCCCGGAGGCCGTTCCCTGCTCATCCTCCAGCAGCTCTACTTCGTCAGGTGCGTCGGGCAGAAGATCCACCTCGGCGTATACAGGCAGGGCCATTGCCATAACCAGGCAAGCGGTGATCAGCAGCGCTGTCAGCCGGCGCGCCCAACCTGTTGTGTTTTTTCCTGTTCTATTCAATCTGCTCACCCGTCTTTCGCGCTGGCTTGATGGAAGCACATTGTTCCACAGGGGATCCCTGTGAAACAGTAAAAGAAGCCAGCTTCTTTTACTTGCGCAACCGTTGCCATGTTGTTTTCAAAAAAAAACCGCATCGAGTCTTCTCATTGCGCATTTACTTTTTATTTTCTTAATATAGCACCTTTACACCAGAAAGACAATACAATCCACGTAAATTCCTGTTTTTCAGCACTTTTACTGATTGCGTTTTCCTCCAATTATGTAATGTATTCAAAGCCTTTGTATAATTTATTCCCAATTTTCTTTTTGGCAGCGGTCCCTTTTATATACTTTGACCGCGCGTTTATGATCCTCTGCGCACACAGAGCGCAACTTTGCAGCAAAATTCGCCTTTTTTGCTACATTTCCCTGTTTTTGCGCAATTATTTGTTTCGCATGCGCCTGTTTGCGGCGGGGCCTGGCGGCTGGGTGGGCGCCTTGTGGGAGGGATGGCAGGTTTGCGGCGCACGGTTCCCGTTTTTTTGCGGCGCGATGGGTACACCGCGCCCCTGCAAACGGTTTGCGGTGTTTGCGGCGGCGGGTGTGTGTTTGGTGGATTGCACGCCCGCCAACGGGACGCCGTTCTCCCTTTACAACGGGGTGCGGGTTTGCTGCAGATATGCCATTCGCTTTTTTGTCTCCCCTGCCCCGCCCCTGATTCCCGGTTCCCCCTTGCCGATCTCTATTTGCGCCAGCTCCTGAGGTGCATCTGAGAGCAACGAAAATAGCGGATCTTTCGCAAGCACAAAATCCGGCTGCGTTTACTGAAACAGACGAGCTTTTTGACGTTTCAGATAGGACTAAGGTATATCTGAAAAGTCGAAAATTTAGTCTATTTCTACAAACACAGCGGGATTTTGCGTTAAAGCGCCTTGGAATCCACAAAGGATTCCTGCGGCTCTCTGCCTTAAATCCTGCTTGTGTTTGCGAAATATCCGTCATTTTCTTTGTTTTCAGATACACCTCCAGCTCCCAGCTTTCAATCTATCCTGTGTAAACTGCAACCCCTCACGCACCATTCTGTGCGGCACTTACCTTATAATATAAGGGGTGCTGCCCTGTGTAAATTTGCAACTGATCTATTTGAAGCAGCTGTGAGCTGTTGTAATTTTGCACAGGGTATTGCCCGCATTCTGTGCCGAACATTCCCGAAACGTGTTGGAAAAACGCACAGGATTGCCTTGTTTCCCTATGCCGCTTACCGTTGGAAAAACGCACAGGTTACCCCCGGAACAGTTGCATTTTACACAGGGTATTCCCGCTCCCCTGCCCCGCCGTGACCGCGTACCTGTTGGAAAACCACACAGGATAGGCCCGTTCCCCGTGTTGCAATTTACACAGGTTTGGCTGTTTTTGGCTTATTTGCAACTTTACGCAGGTTGCTTTCCGCACAGGAAAATGGTGGTGGAATGCACAGGCTGCAGTTGGTTGAACACACAGGTTTGCGTTGTTAAATTACACAGGCTCTACCTATTACTAATATAGAACTAAACATCTAAGCCATAATAACAACCAGAGGTAAGCCGGGAGATGGGGGAGAACGGGAAAAAATTGGTGTTGCCATTCCATCAGGTTACAGAACCCTGAAACAGCAGGACAGAAAAGCACAATAAAACCCTGTGTAACCTGCACCCGGGCTGCAACCCCCACAGGATATATGGCAACCCACAACGCGGGTGTTGCATTTTGCACAGGGTAATGGCAGTGAAACCCTGTGTAAATTTGCAATTCTTGCGCTGGACAACAGGATGTGCTATAATGTTTAGCATGATGTGCGTGACCACCCGGGATACAGCAACCGATATAGGAGGCCCCTGCTTATGGCGGCAAGTAAACAGAAAAAAGATGATCCGTTTGTCGTTACGTTTGAAGAACGCGGGGACCAGACCATCGTTCGCAAATCCAATGACCTTGTACAGATGACGCGCAACAACCTGACGCTGAGCCAGCAGCGCCTGATGCTGCATATTTTTTCGATGATTAAGCCGGAGGATACGGACCTGCCCTCTTATGAGCTGAGCATTTATGATTTTATCAAGATGACCGGCATGGACCCGCACAGCGGGGCGCTGTACAAGCAGGTGCGCAAAAATATTGAGGAGCTGGCCAACGCGCCCATCCAGTGGATCAAGAATAACGGAACTTCTACGGTGGAAACATTCCGCTGGATCGATAAAGTGCGCATTGATGAGGGCCGCGCGCGCATGACCATCACGCTGGATCCGGTGCTGAAACCGCACCTGGTGCAGCTGAAAACCCTGTATACCACCATGGATGTGACCTACACCATGCTGATGCGGTCCACCTATTCCATCCGCATTTACGAGCTGTGCAAGAGCTACCAGAGCCTGTACCTGAAAAAGAAAGCGGCCGGGGAACCGCTGGTATGGAACCTGAGCATGCTGTATGAACAGCTTTCGTATACGGCCAACCGATGGTCGGATTTCCGCCGTCTGGCACTGGAAAAGGCAAAGGCGGAAATTAACGAAAAGACGGATATTATTTTTAATTACGATGTGTACGAAAAAAAGGGGCAGAAGGTTCTTTCGCTGGTGGTAACGATTGACCCGGTGGATGATGCCGCCGCACAGGCCAACCTGGACAGCATCAACAGCACGGTGCGCAAAAAGAGCAAAAAGAAGGGCCGCCCCACCGTGGCGATTGAGGATTCGCTGCTGGATGACCCCAGCGTGATCACCTTTGATTATGTTTCGGCACCGGAAACAACGATCCCCTATTCCTTTGGACGCCACCGCACCGAGCTGCGGGAGGAAATTGTTGTGAAAGCGCGCATGGATCAGCTGCGCGCGGAGATTACGCCCGAAGAGCTGCACGCGGTGGAAGTGATCATTGATGTGTTGGCAGATGCCTGCTGCACCATCCAGGCAGGCGATGGCGAGCAGGACGGCGGCAACAAAACGGTGTTTGGAAAGATGAATGCCATCATCCTGGATTGCGGCGGGCTGACCAGTTGGCTGGCCGGTGTGGCACCCCGCTATGCACAGGAGATCATTCCCCGGTCGCAGACGATGCGCAGCCCGGCGCGGTACCTGAACAAGGTGCTGCGCGAGGATATGGATAACTATCGCATTTATATTTTCCGCAAGGCAAAGCCGGCAGCAGAACCCAAAGAGGAGCTGTTGGAAGCGGAGTACCATGTGATGGACGAGCCGGTGCAGCAAACGCTGCCGGAGCCGGAGCCGCCCAAGGTAGAGCTGATTCCCGAAACGATTGTAAAACGGCAGGATATGCGAAAAGAGTTTGCAAAGTTTGTAGATGATGGATACCTGGAAAAGACGTTGACGAGCGGCCAGCGCGGCGCTTACCACGAAATTTACCGCCACCTGGCAGCGCGGTGCGTGCCATCGCCTTCCAGCCTGCGCAATGGGCTGAAAGACGAAATGCGGCTGCATTACCTGGCCTGCATGAATGAAGTGATTGAAAAGTATGGCAGCCTGACCCCGTTGATGGAAGCTATGGCGCATGAACTGGACTTTGATGTGTTCTGGGCAAAGGCCGCCAAGGACCCCAACGTGAATAACCCGATGGGGCTGTTCTACCACATTATTGAAGAACGCGCGCTGAACCCGATCGGCACCATAATGAACGATCAGGCACAACGGCAGAAGGTTGCCGCCAAGGAAAAAGGTGAAAAAGATAAGTGGCACAACGAAAGCTGGATGGATGCTTTTGAGGAAGATATCCCGGATGACAGCGAAGAGTAATTGAGATGAAGCGGAGCGGATAATCCGGGAGCGCTATTATAATAAGGTAAGCAGCGGCTGGCAGATTGCTGGCCGCTGCTTTTTTGTTGGGGTGCAGCTGAGAAATGGAAATATCCGGCGTTTTTTGATTTCAGATAGACCTTGGGCAACACCGCACAATTCCCGCCTTGCGGCTTAAG
>ULQC01021727.1_pt1 | contig 12380 bp, 8 predicted proteins | sample 1954091 | NCBI WGS metagenome assembly ULQC01 (sample SAMEA4835645, study PRJEB28245) | human gut metagenome | biome: gut microbiome; material: fecal sample | place: Denmark | collected 2008
TGATGTCAAGTGTCTGACCTGTAGCTCTGCCGAAATGCTCGTCCTCTATCTGTCTGAGAAGCTTAAGCAGAGAGGCGAAAATGACGCTGTAGCCCTTTTGTATAAGTTCATTTGCAATGCAGGCTGAAAGAAAAGTCTTGCCAAGACCTGTTTTGCCAATGAAAAACAGTGATGGAGAGTTTTCATGAAATTTGTCAGCATATGCACGGCAGTTTGAATACACCGTTCTCATTTTCTCTCTCGGTGACATTCCATTACCGTCGCTTTCAGGATAAAATTCTATCCTGAACTCAGAGAAATCGTGGAGCTGGATACTGCAATTCTCGTTAAGCTCCTCAGTGGTGTATTTTTTCAGCAAGTCGGTGAAGCACTTGCACTTCACTCCGTCACGATAGCCATAATCACAGCATTTAGGACAGTAATAGTGATAATCAAGGTAGTCCTCAGGATAACCTCCCATTTTAAGCAGTCCTTTAATGGCACGTTTAGTATTGGCATTGTTTTGACGCATTTTTTGTATATATTCTCTTCCATGAGCATTTTTGCCTACTATGCCCTTCATGAGTTCACAGTTATTTGCTTTTAGTGATCTTGTAAGAACCTCTATTTCAGGAAGTCGCTGTGCTATCTCCTGAGCGTGAACCTCATGCTCGTTCATGACAGCTTCACGCCGTCTTTTAAGTTCATTTTCAGCCTTGTCATATGCGGTTATTGAATATTTCATTTTTTACTCCTTATCATAGCTTTCCTGATTTTTCTAGATCGAAATTCATTGCGAATTTTTCAAAATCATCAAGATTATAGGAAGTTTGCTTATTAGTATTCTTATTTTTCTTGGAGGTGTGGTACTTTTCGTCCTCGTGTGTGACCTGTTCAGGGGTAGTGATGCTCTTGCCAGCCCAGTTTGACAGTATAGTGTCTATATATTTGTAATTCAGTTTGTTGGTATTGTCAACGCACTTGTTATAGGCTATCTCCAGCATTTCAACAGTGAAGCCCATTGTTCGCCACTTTTCTATAAACTCGAGCTGCTGCTTTGACGGCTTTGCGGTCTGTCCGAAAATTTTCAGTACCTTGAATTCATACTTTTTTATGTTGGAAAGCCTAATTATTTCTTGTTCAATTTGTTGATAAGTACAGATGTCTTGTTCAAACCACCCACGCATTACTGTCACAAGGTAAGACACGTTGTGCTTTTCAAGTGACACACAGTATTCTGCGGCTAAGAGAATAGATGCAGCATCAAATCGGTAATATTCGTAAAGAGCAAGAAGTTCCCCTTGCTCAGTTCCATTGATAGTGCGTTGTAAAACGGTTTGTATCTCGTCAAAAAGATGTGCAAGGTTAGGGTCCTTCTGCTGTTTTTCCAGTATCTCGGAATTTTTGTACCTTATGCACAGCTTGTTTGAAACGCTCTGACGTTTCGGGGCAACTGCCTCAACTTTTGAAACAGGCTCGGCCTTTGTTTCAGGCTCTGAAACAGGCGTAGAAACGGCTTTGACCTGTGCAGGCTTTGCCGTATCACTGCGTTCTGAGGTGATAACGCCCAGTGATACCCAGTGTGTCACAGCGTCAATGACAGTGTTCTCAGAAAGCCCGGACTTTTCCGCAAGCTTTGCACTGTCGCATTCACGTTCCGTTGAACAGAGTATGCAGAGAAGTACCTTTACAAAGTCGCCATCACTTAATTTTATGTATTTATCGACCACTTTAGACGGCACTGAAAAACTGCTCCCCCAGCGGTCGCAATCAAAAGTATATTTCATTATGTATCCTCACAAATATGATTAAAACTATCCAAAATAATTATATCACATAATCTGGACTTTTGCAACAAAATTTGTGCATTTGACTTTTGATAAATAAAATGCTATAATAGGCTAATACCAAAGAAACGGAGAGATAAAAATGATAAGAAAATTTGTGCCTGAGGACAGGGAAGATTATATCAGATTTTCCACTGAGTTCTATAATTCTTCTGCGGTGGACAAGCCTGTTCCAAGAGAGCATTTTGAGCAGGGCTTCGATGAAATGATGAGGTCTGACGTGTATGTGCAGGGTTATATGCTCGTTTGTGACGGCAATAATGTTGGCTACTGTGTTACAATGAAAACATATTCAGTTGAAGCAGGCGGTATTACTATATGGATAGACGAGCTTTTTGTGCTGGAGGAATACCGCTCAAAAGGTCTAGGCAGGGAGCTTTTTAAGTATATCGAGGAAAATGGCGACAAAAAGCTCCGCCGTATCCGACTTGAAGTCGAGCTTGAAAACGGCAGAGCCATATCGCTTTATAAGAAAATGGGCTTTGAGCCTGCGCCTTACGACGGAATGTGGAAAACTATTTTATAGTTCTCTCGTGAATTTCCCTTGAAATGCTGTCGCAAACCTTATTAAGTGCGGCGTGGTCCATTGCGGCGATATAATACTTTTCTATCTCGTCATGGACTTTCTTGGCTTTCTTGATGCCTGAATACACTTCCTCTGCAAGGTCGGAGGCGGTGACTTTATCTAATCTCAGTCTTGTTTTCAGGGCTGAGATCTTTTTCTTGTCATAAAATCTGCCCATGTTGATAGCTTTTTCAAAGCCGTCAAGCTGGCTTATAGGGGAATTTATCACAAATGCGATGCCAGCCTCCGGGATAAGCAAATGCTCGTAAAGGGTGTTGCCAAATAGGATAGCAGGGCAGAGGATAACATCATAACCTCGCTTTACAGCCTGCTGTGCCATGAGGGTGACGAACTTGTGGGAAGCGGCATAATAATCATCGTTCATGGCGAACACGTCAAGGTAGCTGTCAAGAGTGGCAAGCTGCGTCATACATCCGTATTCCGTCAAAGCGGTCAACTGTCTAAGATCAGTTTTGCCGCTGCCAGAGCCTTTTTTGTTTAGAAGACGTTTTGCTGATCGTTCTGTGAAGCTTTTCAGCTTTTCCTCCAGCAGACAGCCTTCACCGCAATTGTAGGTATCGAAGCAAACGTTAGACAGGGCAGTAGTAAACCTTTTGCTTCTTGCCAAAAGCGACTTGTTTTTGTCTGTGACCTCGATTATTTCAGATTTGAAGGCTTTCAGCTTTTCTTCGTCCCAATACTCTCCTAAGTTGATTATTTTCTGACAAACTCCTGGATATGAACATTCCATAACATGTGGCGCAGTGCCGTCGCAGATTATGGCCTTTGATGTATGCAGAACGATTGCATCAAGGGAAGCAGGGTCAGAGGAGCAATAAAACCTAGTGACGTCCTCTGTCGGTTCAAACTCGGCGGCTATCTTTTTCATAAGTGAAGATTTTCCTGTGCCTGCACCCCCTTTGAGTATGAATGTGAAATACTCCTTATCAGCCATTATCTTGCCAAATTCCGTGGAAAAACCATTCTGCGTCATTGCACCCAAAAAATACTTTTCTGACATAAATTACCCTCCATATCTCAAACGCATCAGATCAGTGTGACTGCGTTTGCATTTTCATTTTTATAATATGTCAGAAAAAGCATGATTGTTCAAAAAAATTAGGTGGACAAAAAAAGCTTGAATAAAGTAAAAAAACTTTCATTGCATGACGTTGTAAATTGACATTGTGATAACTACTTTATCTTTCCCGCCGACAGTCGGGTACAAAACACCGTCCGCCTAGTTTTATATCTGTACATTGTACCACGCAGCAAGCCCCAAAGTCAAGCAAACTATTCGATCCGCTATAGTTTGAAACTATATCTATCCCACAGAAATAAATATTTTACTATCGCCTTTTTTCGTGCTATACTAAATACCAGCAAACCAATAGGAAATAAACTATAGTAAAATGAAAGAGGTAATGAAAATGAACAATAATATCAAAGCACCATGCCGCTACGATTTTGTGGGCAGCTTTCTCAGACCTGACTATCTGAAAAAGGCAAGAGCAGATTTTGAAAAGGGCGCTATCACAGCCCAGCAGCTTAAAGAGGTAGAGGATAAGGCTATCCTTGATCTCGTTGCAAAGCAGAAAAAGGCTGGTTATCATATCATCACAGACGGCGAGTTCCGCAGAGCAACATGGCATCTTGACTTTATGTGGGGCTTCAATGGCGTTGGTCACAGCAAGACACAGACAGGTCTGCCATTCCATGGCGAGGCCGCAATGATAGACGATACATATCTCACAGGCAAGGTATCAGTTGGCGACCACCCATTTGTTGAGCATTTTAAATTTGTTAAGGCTCTCGAGGACGAGAACACAGTCGCAAAGCAGACTATCCCTGCACCTGCACAGTTTCTTGAGCAGATGATAATGCCTTTCGCACTGGAGAACACAAAGAAGTATTATAACGATACAGAAGAGCTTGTTCAGGATATCGCAAAGGGCTACAGAAAAGTCATCGCTGATCTTTACGCAGCAGGCTGCCGCAACATTCAGTTCGACGACTGCTCATGGGGCATGATAGTTGATCCTAATGCAAAGGCTATCTTTGAAGTTGATGACGCAGGACTTGAAGATATCAAGAAACTGCTTCTCAGGATAAACAACCTTGCTATCGAGGGCAAGCCTGAGGATCTTGTTATCACAACTCACGTTTGCCGTGGTAACTTCCACTCAACATACGCAAGCAGCGGTGCATATGACAGTGTAGCTGAAACGCTTTTTGCAGGCGAGAACGTAAGCGCATATTATCTTGAATTTGATGATGAGCGTTCAGGTGGCTTTAAACCTTTGAAAGCAGTAAGCGGCGACAAGAAGGTAGTCCTTGGACTTATCACATCAAAGAAACCTGAGCTTGAGGACAAGAAGGCTGTTATCGACCGTATCCACGATGCTGCAAAATACATCTCACTTGACAGACTTTGCCTTAGCCCACAGTGCGGCTTCGCTTCCTGTGAGATAGGCAACAAGCTCACAGAGGAGGAGCAGTGGGCAAAGCTTGCACTTGTTAAGGAAATCGCAGAGAAAGTTTGGGGATAACCAACAGATTTAACAGATCATACGAGTGCAGAGAAAAGGACAAATAAAAACAGGTAGATAACTCAATTGAGGTATCTACCTGTTCTGTTCATAGTTCACTATATAGGTCATTCATATTAGTTCTTTGAAAATGTCTATATGAGTATATATCAAATTGATGTGAGTCATTTTTTTAGCTTGATTATGTTGCCACACGCAACATATTTTTATAGCCTATGTACCCAATCAATAGCCGCCTCTGCCCAATGAGCCGCCACCGGCTGATAGTGACCTTCCCATGTGGCAGTGGTCTCGTCGCACAATGCAAGTCCATGTCCACCGTATTCATAAATGTGGCTCTCGAATGGAATGTGATACTTTGAAAGACTGCACATATACCAAAGTGTGTTCTCAACCCTTACACAGCCATCATCAGCACAGTGCCAGATAAATGTAGGAGGAGTGTTCTCCGATACTCTCTTCTCCATTGAAACAAGCTCTCTGAGCTCCGATGATTTTTCCTCGCCAATAATATTGAGTATTGAGCCTTCATGAGTGTATTCAGGGTCGGATGTGATAACAGGATAGCCCAAGATAGAGCCGTTTACCTTGATGTCCTCAGGTTTGCAGCCAAGAGGCCTTGTGAGCAGCTCGCTGTTCCAGAAGTTTGCCATTGTTGCCGCAAGGTGTCCGCCTGCTGAAAAACCGCATACTATTATCTTGTCAGGGTCAATGTCAAATTTCTCCGCATTATCTCTAACATACTTGACAGCCGCTGCACATTCCAAAGCGTCAGTAGGAAATTTTTTCTTGACGCATGAGTATCTTAGCACAAATGCACATATGCCTGCACCCAAAAATCTGAATGCAACAGGTTCAGCTTCACGCTCAGAACACCAATCATATCCTCCGCCTGGGCAGATTATAATTGCCTTGTGCTTCTTTCTGCCTATTTCTTCAGTGAGTGTGTTGTAATAGCAATCAAGCACAGGTGCGCAGCCTTCGCCTGAAACGCCAGCCTTTTCATAATCTACTTTTATTTCTACTGTTTCTTTAAGCATTTTATTTCCTCCGAAAAAATTTATTCTGTAGCCGCCTGCTGGTCTGTCTGAGAGGACGAGTCAGCAGGTGCTGCATTTTCTGTCATATTCACGCAGACGATATAACCGTCAACGTTGTTGCCTGAGATAGTGTTAGGACGCTCATTGTTGCTGTCATCAAGTGGTACAGGCACGTTCGTGGTGCTGCCCTTGTCTGCGGCAACGTAGTAAACTGAATACTCAGTGTCATCAAAAGCCGTGAATGTAAGCGGCTTTTCAAATGTATAATCCTTGACAAAATCTATGTATTCTTCAAGGCAAAGCTTGTTTGCTGTCATTATCTCAGCGTGTGGTATTCCAACATATCTGAAATGATAAGCCATAGGGCTTACACCTGTGATGTCAGCTTTGTCCTCTGGGTATCTGAGGATGAGTCCGTATTTCCAGCAGTTTTCAGATATCCAACTATAATCTCCCTCGCCTGTGAACTCAGGATATGCGCCTGTGCTTGCATCATAAAGATGCAGGTCAAAGGCAAGTCCAGTGTCATGCTCGTAGCAGGCAGAGCTGCTGTCTTCATCATCTTCCGCAGGCATAGCTGTGTTTATCATAAGTGTTGATATCTTCTTGTCAGCATAAAAATCATTTCCCATTTTGCCAAAGGCTTCAAAGGTCTCTTTTTTAGCCGTCAGTTGAGTGCTGCTGGTGGACATTATTTGACTTCCGTTCTTGTCAAACAAATAGGAATAAACTGTGTCTGTGTTATTCACTGTACCGGTGAAGGAGTGGTCGCCATTAACGAGAATAAGATCTCCATTTACCATATCAGTTTTGTTTTTTGCGGTAACATACATATAATTGCCCGTAAGCTTTTTTACAGCTTTTTTACTGCTGCTGTCAGCCTTGACCGCAGAGGAGTTTGACGAGCTGTCGGAAATTTTCTTAGGGCTGTCAGCTTTTGAACTGCACGATGTAGATATTCCCAGAATGATCAAAAGCAGTATGGCAAGAGCCGCTGCAATATTCTTGTATTTATAACGTTTTACTTTTGGCACTTAACATCACCTTCCTGTATAACATACACCTAAATTATAACACATTTTTCGTAATAAGTGAATCATATGCCACTGTAGTGTCGGCACTTTTGTTATATCAGACAAATGTTTTGCGGGCGTTTTATGCAACAAGCACAAACAAAATAAGGGCTGTACCGCAAAACAGTACAGCCCTTAGCAATAAATATTCGGTTAGTTTCTTACATAGTCAACAACAGACTTTATGAACGCACGTCCCTCAGGGGAGTGGGAAAGCTTATCAAAATCGCATGAGCAAACTACCACCTTGCCGCCGTCCTTTTCATACTCGTAGAGGAGTGAAAGATCGTGGTTGCGGTCAAAGTTGTCGATAGTTCTCACGATAACATTTTTCTCGCCCTTAAAGTCGTCAAGAATAACCGAGCGTGAGTTCTGAACTATCTCCCACCACTGTGGCGTTGAGTATTTTTCCCCTGCAAAGCCTGCAAGAGCAGGGTGTTCGGTGTCGATAAGAAGTCCCATTGTGCCAACAGGGTCAGGTTTTTTCATCATCTGTGAGATGATACAGAACATATGATAGCACCAGAAGTCCTGACAGTAGAAGCCCTCGATAGAATTTTCAATCCTTGAAAGGTCAGGGACGATAAGCACTGTCTTGCCCTGTTTCAGCAGACTTTCAGCTTCGTCATTTACCTCGTTAAAAATGTATGCACCTCTTATATCTGTCTTTTCAACTGTTGGAATGACCCAAAGGTCATAGTGATTGCGTATATCAGTACCCTCAATTTCAAGTGCAAGCACAGCCTTTGTGTTCTTTGTTACCTGTGGGAGAGTAAACTCTACATCGCAAATGTCAGTGTAGTTGCCTTCTGCAACAAAATTCTTTTCGACCTTGCCAATGACATCACCGTTTTCAAGTGTAAGAGTGCAAATAAGCTTGCCGTCTTTAAGGTCAGGTCTGTAATTGCAAAGCTCTGTGTGCGCCTTGAAACTGCTGCCAGCTTCAATAACATAGCTGTCAAAACGTGCCATTACAACAGCGTCATTGCAGAACTCTCTCCACTCGCTGTCTGTGATAAGTTCCTTGCTGTCCATGAATGCGTCAAGTACACCCACAAGGGCAGTACCCTGACCGCTGAAATCCTGAATATCAAGTATCTGGAAACCGCCAAGAAGTCTTGAACGGAAAACAGCCTCCATTTCTTCCTTATAGCACTGCACAGCAAGCTTGCCTGAGCATTTGAAATAATCCTCAGCCAGCGGAAGCAGACCCTTTTCATCAAGTCTTTCTCTGAATACCTCAAAGTTTCTGGCTTTAAGGGAGCCTGTGTATTTCTCTATCTCCTTATAGTTCGGATAAGTTTCATACTGACCTATTTCGTGAGTAACGATAGGCACTTCAGGGATAAAATCTGCGTCAGCTTCGCTTGCCTTGACAGTTTTCATGGTCGTGCCGTACTGTATCTGAACAGTACCGTCCTCTGAAATTTCCGTGGAGCTTGCCTGCTTCTTAGGTCTTATAATGCTGTCATAATCGTGATTTGCCGCAGGCTTGTCAGTCTGAATATGACCAAGTGGAGCGTCACACATAGCGTATGAGCCTCTTATAAGCCTGTCGTTTGCAAGTCTTACGCCAACAAAGAAATCGTCATTTTCTATAACGTTAGGGAACCACTGAAAATTGTTTGAACCTTGTGTGTAAAGATGTCTGCTGTCGAACTTCTTATAACCGCCTATGATATCGTTGAGTATCTTCTTTGAGCCCCAAAGCTCGTTGCCCATTGACATCATGCAGTAGGAAGGGTGATTGCCGAAGGATTTCAGCATATTGAAGCCCTCTTCAACGAGGAAATCCTGCTCCTCCTGATTGTGGTTTTCCTCGCCCTCTTCTGTGATAGTTCCCCAGAAAGGAAGCTGTGGCTCCATATAAATTCCAAGCATATCCGCAGCGATAAACGCAGACTCAGGGGGACAGCAGGTGTGATAGCGGTAGTGGTTCATGCCGTATGACTTTGATATCTTCATTACCCTCAGCCACTCGTCAAGGTCGGTAGGTGCAAAAGCGGTCTTAGGGAATATCATGCCGTCATGTTTTCCTCTGAGAAAGGTTTTTTCTCCGTTTATGGTGAACTTTCCACCCTCAGTCCTGAACTCACGCATACCGATGATATGCTCGCTCACGTCGCCGTCGATATCTATTTTCAGCTTGTAGAGGTTAGGCTCATGCTCACTCCAAAGCAGGCAATCGTCGCCCATTTTGTATAAAGCGTCAAGCTTGCCGTCTGTGTATTCAAAGCTCTGCACAGCAGGTGTATGGTTCTTTTCGCTGTTGAAGTTCTCAGCACTTATGACAGCTTTACCACTTTTTCCGCCTGTTATGTTGGCTGTTACTCTTACTGTCTTGCTGTAGATATCGCACCAAAGCATAACATTTTCAGCGTGGGCGTTTTTGTAGCCTATAAGCTCGATGCGTCCTGTGATACCATTCCAGTTGGTCTGAGAGTCAGGTGAAGTCAGGTGTCCGCCCTTGGTCTTGTAGCCAACATTTGAAACGCAGATAGTCATTTCATGTATGCCAGTACCGATATACTCGTTCAGGTCATAGATGTGCGGAGTGCAAAGGCTCTCCTGCCTGCCTATCTTTTTGCCGTCTATATAAAGTTCAGTTATTCTTGTTCTTTCAAGATAAAGTTTAAGATTTTCACATTGCAGAGCAGAGAAGTCAACGTTTTTTCTGAACCATGCAAAGCCCTCAAATTTATATGTGTCTGTAAGAAAGCCTGTCTCTCTCTTAGTATTGTATTCGCCTTTTTTAGCGTTGGAAGTAGTGTTTGGTAGGTTTATTGTATCATCAAAAACAAGGTCAGTACCCTTACATTCCTTGTCAAGACACAGCAGCCACTCGCCGCTGAGGTCAAGCTTGTTTACCATTAAGCAGCATTCCTTTCAAGTTCAAATTTTCAATATCCATTATAACATATGGTCTTGCCCATTTCAACCGAAATCCTTTGATTTAACCAAAATGCTATAAAATTTTGTTGTTTTTAACAATAAAATATGATACAATAAGATTAAAAGAAATCTGCCAACTGGAGGTGCAGGAAAAATGCTTGAAAATACAGACAGGAAGCTGTTGTGGCTGTGGCTCGATGTTGCGTTCGGACCTGCGGACAAGCGTTTGTGGGACGTTATGTCTTATTATGACAGCGTTGAAGAAATGTGCGATGATCTATTGTCACTGCGCTGTGGTTATGTTACTCAGCAGGAGGCTGAAAAGATAGCCTGCTGTACGTTCTTTCAGGCGAAACAGGTGTCTGAATACTGCGAGAAAAAGGGTATATATATCCTCACCCCTGACGATCCTCTTTATCCTGAACGGTTGAAACAGATAGAATGCCCACCTGCTGTGCTTTTCTGCCGTGGTGATGTAAGCTGTCTGTCTATTGAAAAGAGCGTTGCCATTATCGGCACTAGAGAACCAAGCGATTATTCTGTAGCCGTGGCGGAGGAGTTTTCAAGTTTTCTTGCAGAGCGAGGAGTAAATATCATAAGCGGATTTGCTATGGGTATCGACACTGCCGCACACCGCAGTGCGATGCGTGCAGGTGGAAGCACTGTAGCTGTTATGGGCTGTGGGCTAGAATATGATTATCCTCGTGGCAGGACGGGCTTTAAGCGTGAGATAGCAACACATGGGGTAGCTATCTCGGAATTTTTCCCGCAGGCAAGACCTGTTCCTGAGAATTTTCGTATAAGAAATCGAATTGTTTCGGCACTTTCACATTGCGTTCTTGTGGTTGAAGCAGGAATACGCAGCGGCACCCTGAATACTGTAAATCATGCTTTATCCCAGAATAAAGACGTTTTTGTTATACCGCCTCATGACATTTTCAGCGAGAAATACGCAGGACAGTGTGCGCTTCTCCGTGACGGAGCGGTAGAAGCTTATTCTCCAAAAGATATCCTCTATTTTCTCAATAAAGCCAAAATGTAGAACTACACTTAGTTAGTGTTTAACGGCTCAATTTCTGTTTCGCAGAAATGCGACGTGCCGATCATTCGTTTTTTACACTCTAAATGAAAAAAAGGCTGCGACTTTTTGCCGCAGCCTTTTGTGATATTTGAAATTACTTTGAAAGTGGGCTTTCTCTGTAGATGATGTCCTCTCTCTTTGGTCCGTTTGAAACCATTGTGATAGGGAAGCCGATATGCTTTTCAACGAAGTCGATATACTTCTTGCAGTTTTCAGGAAGATCTTCATACTTCTTGATGCCCCTGATGTCTGACTTCCAGCCGTCGAGAACTTCGAAAACAGGCTTTGCCTTTTCAAGCTTTCTTGTTGTAGGGAAGTCTGTTGTAACCTCGCCGTCTATCTCATAGCCTACGCATACAGGTATCTTGTCAAGATAGCCAAGAACGTCAACTACTGTGAAAGCAACATCTGTTGCGCCCTGGATACGGCAGCCATACTTAGTTGCAACGCAGTCGAACCAACCCATTCTTCTAGGTCTGCCTGTTGTTGCACCAAACTCTCCACCGTCGCCGCCTCTCTTTCTCAGCTCGTCAGCCTCGTCGCCGAATATCTCAGAAATGAATGCACCTGCGCCAACTGCGGAAGAATAAGCCTTAACAACAGTTACGATAGTCTTTATCTCATAAGGAGGTATACCTGCACCGATAGCACCGTATGCTGCCAGTGTAGATGAAGATGTTACCATTGGATAGATACCGTGGTCAGGATCCTTCAGTGAGCCAAGCTGACCCTCAAGAAGAACGTTCTTGCCTTCTTTGATAGCGTTCCAAAGGAATGCAGATACGTCGCAAACGTATGGTGCTACCATTTCCTTATACTCCATAAGAGTATTGAAAAGCTCGTCAGCGTCGATAGGAGGCTTATGATAAAGGTGTTCAAGAAGAATGTTCTTAGTTTCAAGAACTCTCTTTATCTTTACCTTGAGAGCCTCTTCGTCAAACAGCTCCTGTACCTGGAAACCAATCTTTGCATATTTATCAGAATAGAAAGGTGCGATACCCGATTTTGTTGAGCCGAAGCTTGCCTTTCCAAGTCTTTCCTCTTCGTACTGGTCAAACAGAACGTGATATGGCATTACCATCTGCGCTCTGTCGGAAATAAGTATCTTAGGCATTGGAACGCCTTCGGAAGTTACCTTTTTAAGCTCATTGAAAAATACAGGGATATTAAGTGCAACACCGTTGCCGATAATATTTGTTGTGTGATCATAGAATACGCCGGAAGGCAAAGTGTGCAAAGCGAACTTTCCGTAGTGATTTACAATAGTATGTCCTGCGTTAGCACCGCCCTGAAATCTTACTACTATATCAGACTTTTCAGCAAGCATATCGGTAAGCTTGCCCTTACCCTCGTC
>ULQC01022149.1_pt1 | contig 12296 bp, 8 predicted proteins | sample 1954091 | NCBI WGS metagenome assembly ULQC01 (sample SAMEA4835645, study PRJEB28245) | human gut metagenome | biome: gut microbiome; material: fecal sample | place: Denmark | collected 2008
CACAGGGTCTGTCAGCATCGGCGCATCTTCCTTACTGATATACACCGGCGCGCCGGTCTTTTCAGCAACTTCTGCCAGCGCCATAATATGGTCGCCGTGGCCGTGCGTTAAAAATATGGCGTCAACGGTAAGGTTTTCCTTCTGCACGGCTTCCATAATGCGGCCTGCATCTCCGCCCGGGTCGATAATAACGCCGTGGTGCGTTTCTTCGTTAACTACAATGTAACAGTTGGTGGCAATATAGCCAACCTCCATTGCGATAATTTTCATCTAAATCCTCCTGTAAAGCGGTTATTAAAGGTGGTGCACGCTTGAAGAAACCTGGCGTTCAACACTGTAAACGCCCTTCATGCGTTTTATTTTATTCATAATGTTATCAAGCTGCTCCAGATTGCTGATATCCAGCCCCATGGTAATGTAAGCGTTTTTATGCTTGTCGGTGCGGCAGTTAAGCGCGTTAATGTTCAGCTTGGCTTCGCTTGTAACCTGCATAATGTCTGCCATCATGCCGGGCCTGTCGGAAGCGTTGATAACAATGTTAACTTTATAAACGGCATCGGTAGTAATATCCCACGATACCTCAATCAAACGGCGCTGCTCGTCCGGATTGTTGCTTAAAACATTGGGGCAGTCCGTACGGTGTACAGAAATGCCGCTGCCGCGCGTAATATAGCCTATTACCGGGTCGCCCGGAATCGGGTTGCAGCAGCGCGCCAGTTTAACCATAATGCCCTCCTCGCCTTTAACGAGAATGCCGTGGCTAGCCTTGGCCTTGCTGCGGCGCGGTTTAAGTTCTGCCAGAAGCTGCGAAAGGTCCTTGGTAACTGTAAGCTTCTGCTCTTTTTTATAAAGCTCAACCAGCTTGCTCATAACGCCGTTAAGCGTTACGCCGCCGTAGCCCACGCTGGCATACAGTGCTTCCTCGCTGTCCAGGCGGAACGAAGCTGCCACGGTTTTAACCTTATCTGCCTTAAGCAGCACTTTAATATCATAACCCAGGCGCTTGGTTTCTTTTTCAAGCATCTCGCGCCCTTTGGCGATATTTTCTTCGCGGCGCTCTTTTTTGAACCACGAACGGATTTTGTTGCGCGTATCGGAAGAACCGACAATGTTCATCCAGTCGCGGCTCGGGCCTGTGGCCTGCTTGGAAGTGATAACTTCGACGATATCGCCGTTGCTTAATTTGTAATCAAGCGGCACAATGCGCCCGTTAACCTTCGCACCAACGCAGCGGTTGCCTACATCCGTATGAATACGGTAAGCAAAGTCAATCGGCACGCTGCCGACAGGCAGGTCGATAACATCGCCGCGCGGCGTAAACACGAATACTTCGTCGGCAAAAACGTCCATTTTTACCGTGTTTACAAAATCGCGCGAATCGCTCATATCCTTGTGCCATTCCAAAAGCTGGCGCAGCCAGGAAAGTTTGGCTTCAAAGTCCTTGTCGCCGCCGGACGGCATATTGCTCTTGCCGCCGCTTTCTTTATAACGCCAGTGCGCAGCAATACCAAACTCAGAAATGCGGTGCATTTCAAAAGTACGGATTTGGATTTCCAGCGGCTGCCCGTTATGGTACAGCACGGTGGTATGCAGCGACTGGTACATATTGGATTTCGGCACGGCAATGTAGTCCTTTACACGCCCCGGAATCGGGCGCCACAGGCTGTGCACAACGCCCAGCGTGCCGTAGCAGTCCGCAACGGTATCAACCAGCACGCGGATGGCAAGCAAATCGTAAATTTCGCTGAGCTCTTTATGGTCGCGCTGCATTTTTTTGTAAATGCTGTAAAAATTCTTCGGGCGTCCCTGAATTTCACACTTAATGTGCTGCTCGTCCAAATGCTCTTTAATTTCCGCCATTGCCTCGTGAATCATGGCTTCTCTTTCGCGGCGCTTTACTTTAACCTGTTCCACAAGGTCGTAGTAAATTTCCGGCTCCATATAACGGAAGGCCAAATCCTCAAGCTCCCACTTAATGGTGTAAATGCCGAGGCGGTGTGCAAGCGGCGCGTAAACCTCCATTGTTTCGCGCGAGATGGACTGCTGCTTATGCACCGGCATATACTTCATGGTGCGCATATTGTGCAGGCGGTCGGCCAGCTTAATCATAATAACGCGTATGTCCTTGGCCATCGCCAGAAACATTTTGCGGTAGTTTTCAATCTGCTGGTCCTCTTTGCTGATGTATTCGATTTTGCCGAGCTTGGTAACGCCGTCAACAAGGTCTGCCACCTTCACGCCGAACATTTCCTTTAACTGGTCAAGCGTGGTTTCGGTATCTTCAACAACGTCATGCAAAAAAGCTGCGGCAAGCGTGGTTTCATCCATTTGCAGTTCTGCCAGTATCGTGGCCACGCCCAGCGGATGAATAATATATGGCTCGCCCGATTTACGGCGCTGATTGGCATGGGCTTTGGCAGCTACGTCATAGGCCTTATGTACAAATGCCACCTGGTTATCATTAAGATATTTTTTTATCATTTCGAAGAATTCTTCGACGCTAATTACATGTGTTTCCGGCATATAACCACATCCTTACCCAATCAATTTCCGTGCCCGCCCGCTATTACCTGCGGAGAGGCAAGCATATTGGCACGGTACTGCCTGTAAATCCTACGGCCGGTTTCTTCAGCCTGCCTGAAGGCAGGAGAATTTTCCAGATTATTTTTTCTGACGGCGGCCATGCTCACCTTCCCGCCGCTGCGGTTGATGAAATTCAGTTCTTCAAACACCGTTAAATAAATTTCCTCCATGCCGCATTCGGCAATAAGCACGGCTTCATCAGCAATTACTTCTTTTTTCAGGCGGCAGGCCATTTTTTTATAGGCTTCCGCCAGATGCAGACGGTTGGGGCAGCGCCTGAACAGCACTTCAACCGCATTATCGTAATCAACATTATTATACAACAGAAATAAACTGCAACCAAGGCTGCCTTTTTTTAACGAGGCTGCAAATCCGGCAACATCGCACTCCGGCAAATCATACAGCACCATGGTGCGCGCCGCTTCGCTGCTGCCGTATTCCCTTACAAACGCTGCGTCTATATCCGTATTTTCCAAAAAGGCTTTTTTATCGTTAACATAAATAAGTATATCACTTTCGGTTTGCAAAAGTTTTTTTACAAAGGCCTGCTTGTTAATTTCTTCGTGCCGGTAATCGTAAATTGCCAGCTTCTGGGCAAAATCAACAACCTGCAAATTAACGTTTTCCTTATCCTGCCATACATTAATTTTCGGCATAAACACCAGGTCTGCCTCCGCGCCGTTATACATACAGGGGTAATTTTCCGCTCCGCCCCACATCAGGCACTGGTAAGGCTGCCCGCCGTACAAAGCAGAAAAACGCAGATGCGTATTTTCCGCGCCGAAAATTTTGGCGTAACGTACTGCAGCGCCCTTAAACGCAAACAGCGGCGCCGGGTTACTGCTGCCGTAAGGCTCCAGCAGCTTAAGTTCGTTTAAAAGCGGCACATCAAGCACGTAATCCTTATCTACCAAAAGGTCTACGTTAAGTACCGGCAGGTAATCTTCCGGCTTTAAGGTACGCGCCACCTCCGCGCGGAACTGCCGCTTAAACTCCTCAATATTTGCCGTTTTTACCGTCAGCCCCGCCGCCTGATGATGCCCGCCGAACTGCACCAGAAGCCCGCTGCACGCATCAATGGCACGGTACAAATCAAGGCTCGGTATGCTGCGGCAGCTGCCCTTGGCAACCTCACCGTCAATGCTTATAAGTATTACCGGCAAATGGTACTTATCCACCAGGCGCGACGCCACAATGCCGATAACGCCTGCGTGCCAGCCTTCCTTTGCCAGCACAATCGCCGTATCAATGTGTTCATACTGCGCCAGCATTTTTTCGGCATCCATAAAAATCTCACGGCTTATTTTCTGCCTCAGCGTGTTTTCTTCGTTCAGCGCTTCGGCAATTTCCGCCGCGCGCGCCTCATTCTGCGCCGTTAAAAGCTCCACCGCCAGCTGCGCGTGCTCCAGCCTGCCAACGGCGTTAAGCCTCGGCGCCAGTATAAAACCAATATTTTCGGAAGTTATATCCTTAACCGGGCAGCGGCTCTTTTCTATCAGCGCCTTCAGCCCAATGTTTTCCGTTGTTTCCATCTTTTTAAGCCCGTGCTTAACCAGCGCGCGGTTTTCGCCCCACAGCGGCACAATGTCGGCCACCGTGCCCAAAGCCACAAACTCGGTGTTGCCGTCCCACAGCGGCTTATCTGGAAATCGCATTTTGTAAAGCGCCTGGCACAGCTTAAAAGCCACGCCCACGCCGGAAAGATGCTCAAACGGGTAACTGCAGTCTTTCTGATGCGGATTTACCAGCGCATAAGCCTCCGGCAAAACCTCCGGCGGCGTATGGTGGTCAGTTACCACAATATCAAGCGTTTTTGGCGCGCCTGCAATTTCCTTTACCGCGCTGATGCCGCAGTCCACCGTTACCACAAGCGTCGTCCCGGCTTCCGCCAGATGGTTCAGCGCGTCAATATTCAGCCCGTAGCCTTCACTTTTGCGCTCCGGTATGTAAGTGTTAACATCAGCTCCGCAGTCTTTTAAAAACAAATATAAAAGCGAGCTTGCACTGATGCCGTCCACATCGTAATCGCCGTAAACCGTAATGCGCTCGCCGGCATCAATGCCGCGCAGGATACGTTCTGCCGCTTTGGGCATATCCTTCATTAAAAACGGGTCGTGGTAAGGCTCGGCGCTGCCGTATAAAAACTCACGCACGCTTTGGGCATCTTTTATGCCGCGGTTCAGCAAAATGCCTGCCACCAGCGGCGAAACGCCAGCCTGCTGCGCCAGACGTTCCGCTTCTTCCCTGTTAAATTCGTTAAAATGCCATATTTTATGTTTCTTCATGCTTTGCTAACAGCTTCTTCCGCAGGTTTTTCCAGTTCTTTATTGCGCTGGCTATGCATAAGCATTTCTTTTTCTTCTTTTAATTTGGCATTTTCTTTTTTCAGCTGGTCAATTTCAAATTTCAGGCTCTTGTTATACAAATAGTGCTTGGCTTTCAGCATCAGCGTAAAAAAGCCCATCGCCAGCGCGCCCAAAAGCGCAGCGCCCAAAATTACCACAACAAGGCTGGTCTGCACCGTCCACATCAAAAAACCAACCGTTACATCAGCAGCGTTCTGCACTGCAAATACCGCCACAATAATACTGATAATTAATGTAAAAAGCAAATACGGCATATCATCATCTCCCATCAAAAATTTAAATAAACTTATAAAGTATATTATTCGCTTAAACTATGCAAAATACCTGCAAAAAAATAAAAAAGTATTGCGTAAATTTGCATTATGTTTTCAACCAGCACTATCAATAAATACAATTTGACTTTTGCCGCTTGTTTGCTATAATAATTATAGAAATACAAAAGGCTGCCGATAGACGGTCAGCCCTTTAACAAATTCAGATTATTTAATGATAACCGTCACAGCATTTCCAGGGCGTGTGGCGGTTATCTGTTTTTATGCGTAATATCTTTCCCGAAGGTATAGCCAAGGGAAAATACCGCTATGGTAAACCTGCAAAGGTTATCAACGATACAATAATATCCACGCTATCCCCTCCTTAATAGTATTTCCGGCTTACGCCGGATTTATATATTATCGGAGGGTCGCAGTCCCTCCGCAGAGGGGCTGACCGCATACCGTTATGGCAGCGCATTTGCATTTTTATATTGTAACAGAAAAGTATAAACCTGTAAAGATACTAAAAACGCGCTCTGCATTTTGCAAAGCGCGTTTTTGCTGTTAGTTAAAATTTAATTAAAAGCTGAAAGTCAGGTTAGCCATCCATTTATTGGCTTTTACAGTGTCGCCTTTCTGATATTCGTAGCTTAAACCGTAAGTTACATCAGCTTTTTCAGCTTCAATACCAAGTCTGCCGATAAAGCTGCCGCTGTCAGCAGTTTCAAAACCAAAGGTATCTGCTGCGCCGTTAAGGCTTACTGTCTGGTCAGTGTCACGGTCGCCCATCGTCCATACATAGCCTACTTCGGCAATCGGTTTAACCGTCCAATCGCCGCTCTGCACTTCTGCGCTGTAGGTTACGCCTACCGGCAGCAGCCACAGGTTCTGGTCGTCTGCATCGTAGTCCATGCCGAGGCTGTTGTCATAGTTGCCTGCTCCAAGGTGCATGTAACGGATGCCTGCATACGGTACAAATTTACCTGCACCGGCTTTATAAGCCTGTTCTGCACGGATGCCAATGCTAAATGCGTCTGCATCGGCAGAAGCTGTAATTTCGTGACCGCTGTTGTTTTGGGTAATATCGTTATCGCTGTGCATGTAGCTGATATCGCCGAGGATTGCGCTGTCGCCGTTATCAATGCGGCCGTACAGGCTTGCGCCATAGTATTCAGCTTCGTTTTTGGTACTGCTTACAGAGTTGCTGCCGTTGATGTTGCCGTCAGCATAGCTTAAAGCAATGCCTGCGGTAGTTTTACCGTTTTTGTACAGGTCACTGCCAACTACAATGCCGTTGTACTGCGCTTCATAGCTGCCATCAATGCCGCCAAAATCCATACCGTCAATATCTTCTTTGTTATGGATGTAATGTGCCCAAATGTCTTTATCCTGCTCGCCGTGAGTTGCAATGCTTAAGTGGTCGGCAACAGCGTCAGTCATTTGGTTGCTCATGCTGTAAGTGCCGTGGTTAACGCCTGCCAGTTCGCCCATGTTGGCAACGCTGTTGAGGGCTTCGCTTGCTTTTGCTGCATCGCCGGATTTTAACACATCATCAAAGAAAGCATTATGAACATTATTTACCGTCAAACCGGTAATAATACCGCCAATAGCAACATCCGGCAATACTTCAGAAGCATCGGCTACACCGATAACCAAGTTTTTATTATCGTCCAAAGTCACTGTCTGCATTAAATTATTAGTAGTTACTTGCTCGTTAGTAATTACTTTTTCATTGGCATTACCATCATTAAACAATTTAATAGTGCTGCCTGTATCAAAATTATTTACTTTAATTGCAGCATTCTTTTCAACAGTGGTTGTTGTAGCAGTAATTACAGTACCGGAAACTTTATCAGCATCTACTATCGTAGTAGAACCATCTTTCAACGTTACTGTTTCTGCCTTAACATTATCATTTAATGTAACTTGCGCACCAGTACCAACGCTCATATTGCCATCTTCGCCAGACCAATCGTTAACAGTCCAGCTGCCTTTATTAAAATTAATGTTACCATTACCATTAGCACTGTACTTACCAGTACTGCTTTCAGTTGCAGTGCCGGAAAGATTTACAGTACCACCATCATCGGCTTGAACAGCACCATTTACAGTAATATTATTATTAATTTTTTCACTGCCAAGATTCAAAATACTGTCATCACCTGTTACTTTTATTGCAACTTTATTACCGCTGTCAAGAACGATATTGCCGTTTTCAACATTACTTGCGACAGTTAAATTACCATTATTCAATATATCTATTGCACTGCCAGCAGAAGATTTTAATGTAACATTATTGCCAGTAATGCTGCCAGTAATACCTTTTGCACCTTCAACAACACCTGCTGCTGCTGTTTCTGTTACATTGTATTGAACAGCACCGGCTACGCCATCAATAACAACATCGCCATTTTCTGCACTAATAGTTAAACCAACATCATTTAATTTGTTAACTCTTACCACTCTCACTGCATATCGACTATCAGATGTTGAACTAATATCAACACCCTTATCGCCGCTAATTACTGTATTAGCTTTGCCGCTACCCTCATATCCTAAACTATCACTGTCATAACTTTGTACTGCAGATGCGCCGGCTTTTATTGTCACTTTTCCACCAGCATTAATTTCCACGCCAGCAATGCCAGGATTATTATTTATAGCGCCTATCAAGATACCAGAACTTTTAGCATCTATATTTACGTTACCAGTTGCTTGAATTGATACAGAAGGTTCATCTGAACCTTTTACACCTGTCATTTGCGCCATAATACCGGTACCATTAGTATTAATATTCAACTCACCAATATTTTCTAAGCTAACCGTATGATTCAAACCGTGAATAGTTTGTCCGCCACTTTGAAAAACTTGTTCAGACGAACCTATGTTAACAGTATCAATATCTTTAACTATGAGATTAGCACCAGCGGAAACTAAACCATCGCCTGCAACAGTGCCAGGGCTTTCTTGACTATAAACATTAAGCACTTTATAGCCAGATATTGTAATATCATTACCTCCACTAGCTGTTACAACACCTCTTACTTCAGTATCTGCAGCATTTTTAAAAGTAATAGTATCATCAGCACCACCAGTTTTATTGTCTGTTAAAGCTGCACTTGTTATAATTTCTACATTATCTGCTTCTGCAACATTAAAATTTGCAGTTATCCCCAACACACTTGCCGCCAGCACTGAACACAAAATTTTTTGCGCCAGTCTGCTGTTCAAAGATTTTTTCCACATAGCAACATCCCCTTTTTGAGTTTTGCACGTATTGTAAATTATTAGCAAATATAATTGCTTACTAAAATTATAGCATGTGTTTAACCTCCCCGCAAGACATTTTGGTTAGCGTGTATCTTACTTTTACTGGTCTTGGTGAAACTTTATCCCTGCCGGCAGGTTACGTTGGCGGCGCTGGTTACGGCAATCCGCACTTTTGCGGCAGCGTTGGGCTTTTTTGTCCTCATTAAAATTTTACATTAAAGCCCTGCACACCTTTTATGTTAAATCCGCCTAAAAGGCGCAAAAAAAATAAAGATATGTGCTAAAGCATCAAACAAAAACGGCGGCCTCATCGCAATAATAGCATTTATGCGCAAACATACTTATCGTGTTTACGCATACAGAAGCCGCAGCATTTTTGCGTTGCTGTAATAGTGCATATCTTTATTTCAGCAGTTGTAATTTTTAAATTATTATTCTTTTTACAACGCACAAAACCCCGATACCAAAATGTACCGGGGTTTATTTATTGCAATTTTAAATTTATTATTTATCTGCCAAGCCAGGAGCGGGAAGATTTTTTACCTGCTTCTTTGTTTATTTCTACGGAAGAAGGAGCATACAAAAGCATATCGTCCTGCACTTTGGATACGCGCGCACCGATAATATAGCTTACACCGTTAAGGTAATCGAAAATACGGTTGCGCATTACGCAGTCCACAGCTTCAAAAGAAATCATCAGCGTGGAGCCGCTCATCAGCGCATCTGCATATTCACGCACATCGCTGAACTGGCGCGGTGTACGCACCAGAATATCCATATGCCCGGATTTTACAAGGCAAGGCCCGCCGTAGCCAACTTCTTCAGTATCTGTATGCCAAAACTTTAAAGCAGTGTTTTTTAAATCCATCTCCTGTGCCTCCATCCAAATTCATATTTCAGCTAATGTACTGTTAATATTTCTACAAAAAATTTTTAAATCCTGCTTTTGGCAAAAATTTATTGTTTATTGCGCGCACGCAGTCTGCCGCGTTCAACCCTGTCGAGGATTTTCTTGCGCATACGGATGCTTTTGGGTGTTACTTCTACAAGTTCGTCGTCGTTAATGTGTTCCAGAGCCTGTTCCAGAGAGAAGGTTTTGGGCGGAATCAGGCGGATTGCTTCATCACTGCCGGAAGCACGCATGTTGCTGACGTGTTTTTTCTTGCAGGGGTTAACATCCATATCGTCTTCACGGCTGTTTTCGCCGATAATCTGGCCTTCGTAAACCTGTTCGCCCGGCACGATAAACATGGTGCCGCGTTCCTGTGCGTTGCTGATGCCGTAAGAAGTGGTTTCACCGGCTTCAAAAGCAACAAGGCTGCCGCGGGTACGGCCCGGAATATCGCCTTTATAAGGCGCATAGCCTGCAAACACGTGATTCATAATGCCGTTGCCTTTGGTATCGGTTAAGAACTGGTTGCGGAAGCCGATAAGGCCGCGCGCCGGAATTAAAAATTCCATACGCAGGTAGCCTGCCATTTCTGTCATGTTCTGAAGCTCTGCCTTACGCAGGCCAAGGCCTTCCATAACGGCGCCCATAAAGTCCTGCGGCACATCAATGGTCAGCGCTTCCATAGGCTCAAGCAAATTGCCTTCTTCGTCGCGGTGGGTAATAACCTTCGGTTTGCCAACCTGTAATTCATAGCCTTCGCGGCGCATGGTTTCAATTAAAATGGAAAGATGCAGTTCGCCGCGGCCCTTAACAATGTAAGAATCCGGGCTTTCCGTTTCTTCAAGCCTCATGGCAACATTGGTTTTAACTTCTTTAAACAGGCGCTCACGCAGATGGCGGCTTGTTACAAATTCGCCCTCGCGGCCTGCAAACGGGCTGGTATTAACGGAAAATACCATGGAAAGAGTAGGCTCGTCGATGCTGATGCCTTCCAGTTTTTCGGGGTTTTCGGCGTCGGCAATAGTATCGCCGATATTAGCGTCGGCAAGGCCGATTAAAGCAACGATATCGCCTGCGGCAACTTCGTCAACTTCAACGCGCTTTAAGCCCTGATAGGTATACAGGCGGCCGATTTTAGCCTTGCGGTTGCTGCTATTGTCCATCAGCATAATGTTTTCGCCGTTGTGGATGGTACCGCGTACAACACGGCCTACAACAATGCGGCCTACATAATCGTCGTAGTCAAGCGTATTAACAAGCATTTGCAGCGGAGCTTCGGTGTCAACGTCCGGTGCGGGAATGTTCTCTAAAATTACGCGGAACAAAGGTTCCAGGTTGTCGCTTTCATCTTCCATGGAAAGTTTTGCAATGCCGTTGCGGGCAGAAGTTAAAACAACCGGGAATTCCAGCTGGTCGTCGTTGGCGTTCAGTTCAATGAACAAATCCAGGACTTCGTCAATAACTTCGTTTACGCGCTGGTCGGGGCGGTCGATTTTATTAATAACAACAATAGGTTTCAAATTGCGTTCAAGCGCTTTGCGCAGAACATATTTGGTCTGCGGCATAGGGCCTTCGTAAGCATCTACAAGCAGCAGCACGCCGTCAACCATGGTGAGCACGCGTTCTACTTCGCCTCCGAAATCGGCATGGCCCGGGGTATCGAGAATATTAATTTTAGTGCCGTTGTGCATTACAGCCGTGTTCTTTGCCAAAATAGTAATGCCGCGTTCACGTTCCAGTGCGTTAGAGTCCATAACGCGTTCTTCAACATGTTCATTGGCCCTGAAAATGCCGCTCTGTTTAAGCATGGCATCTACAAGGGTTGTTTTGCCGTGGTCAACGTGGGCAATAATTGCAATATTACGCAAATCGTTTCTTATCATAAAAGTCTTTCTTCCTCTCTTGCTGGCTGCTCACGGCAGCAGGGTAATGCTAAAAAAATAATAACGCCGCAGCGTCTTATGCGACTAATCTATTATATTATTTTTAAAAAGCAATGTCAACAAAACGCCGTAAAGAAGCTGTAAAAGCGCAGTAAACAGTAAAAAAGCCCGACAGAACAATTCCGGGCTTTACTAACTTTCTATTTTATGCAGTTTGTTCTTTTACTTCAACGCCTTTATTATATAATTCTTCAGGCGAAATATCAATTTCGCCGTCAAGCCACGTTACAGTGCCATAATCAATATAACATTGCTTAAATAACTCAATGTCATTTAAGCGTTCAAAGGCAGGATATTGAAGCAATGGCTTAAAATCATATATTTTAGCTGTATTGTCGTTAAAGCGTATCCATAATTTCCAATCGTCAAGCGGCCGTACACCGCAAACCGAAACAGGACGTACCGGCTTTCCAGCATAAGCAATACCATCTATAACATACATTTTAACCCCTCCTTACTTCAGCGGTGCTATTTTTCCAAACGGTTCATTTCTAACAGCTTTGTTCCATGCTGCATATAATTCTTCTTCATGTATAGCAGCCCAGGCCTGCACTAATTTTAACTCTTTTACAGGAAAGGAACCTGCTAAAAGTTCGCCATCTATACCAATAGATGCTTCATATTCACCATGAAAAGCATGAAAATGCGGTTTATTATGCTGCCCAATATCCGAATACTGCATTCTTATAATTATTTTATAAAATCTTGCCAATTCCGGCATCTCATTACTCCTTTTATTCATCACATCCGCTCTTTCTCTTTACATTATACATATTCAAAATAATTTTATCAACATATACAAAAAAGCAGCACTCTTTCGAGTACTGCTGTGTATTTACCATTGGTGCCGAAGACCGGACTTGAACCGGTACGGGGATCACTCCCCGAGGGATTTTAAGTCCCTTGCGTCTGCCAATTCCGCCACTCCGGCATGAATATGGAGGCGACACCCGGAATCGAACCGGGGATGAAGGTTTTGCAGACCTCT
>ULQC01090656.1_pt1 | contig 12259 bp, 9 predicted proteins | sample 1954091 | NCBI WGS metagenome assembly ULQC01 (sample SAMEA4835645, study PRJEB28245) | human gut metagenome | biome: gut microbiome; material: fecal sample | place: Denmark | collected 2008
TCGCCTGCATACACAGCGCAGAAAAGGCAAACGCCAGCCCCAGCAGCAGGGAATCCCGGCTGAAAGAAGCCGCCAGATGCAGCGTCATGGGCAGCAGGGCCGCCGCAGCGAATACCCGCCTGCCAAACGGCGCGGCTTTAACGGCCAGCGCCGCTAACAAAGCGAACACAATTAAATTTGCTGTGCGCCCCAGCATCAGCGCCGGAACAAAGCCAAGGTGAAAAACATATGCCAGGAACACCGCCGCCGCGCTGAACACATACAGCGTGGGATTGCGGTCGGTCTGCAGTTCTTCCAGCGCCGTGTGGCTGTCAAAACTGTCAGGGGTGGTGGTGAACAGGTTTTCGCTCAGTTCCTGCCAGCTGAACACGGTGGTCTTTTCGTTTTGCAGCAGGGGGTCAAAGTCGTGCTCGCGGCGGTAGGTCATATCCAGCGGCACATTGCCCATCCGCCATTCATCCGGCGAGAGCATGTTGGCCCATTTGCAGGCTAAAGTAAAGGACTGGTTGATGTGGTATTTTTCGTCCGGTGCGGCATAGGGCGGCAGCACAAAGCTGTACAGCATGCCAAAGCAGAGCACCAGCACAAACACCAGCCGGTGCAGCGGCATGCGGCCCCGCATGGCAAAATAAATGCCAAGGAACACCACAACGCTGGCCAGCAACCCGACCAGCAAAAAGAACCGGGTCAAAAATCCGCCGATCTGTTTGTAAGTCACCAGCAGCGCCAGCGTGCCGTCCACGGCTTCGCCGTTTACGGTAAAGGTATCGTTCCACAGCACAGCGCCGTTGCTGCAGCCCACGGTCAACCGGCCGGAACCGGTATACTCCGGTTTCAGGGTCACGCGGTAGCGGCGGCCTGCGCTGCCGGTCACGGGGGTATCCAGCCCCATGCCGGTGTACTGCCCGGCCACAATGTTCGCCATATCGCCGGTGGAGCGGGCCAGCACCTCGCCGGTGTCGGCATCGGCAAGTTCCAGGTGCAGCTCACCGGTGGGTTGGCCGTTGCTGGTGCCAAACACAAAGGCCATGGCCAGCAGGTCATTGTCGGTATCAAAGGTCTGGGCAGCGCCGTTGGCTTCGTCCAGCTCGGCGCTGTACTGGCTGTAATCATCGCTGATGCGCTCCGACAGGCTCTTGTCATTGTTGGGGCGCACCGCGGCCAACCAAACCAGCACCACGGCCAGCAGGCAGGCAGCAGCGGCGCACAAGGCGGTGCCCAGCGGGCTTTTCAGAAAATCCTTTATTTTGCTCATACGGGCTCCTCCCGGTTTTGGTGGTTCAGCGTTCAGGGGGTGTCCAAAACAAACACCGGAATATTTAACGTTTCAGCCGCACCCATCAAATCTTTGCGCCAAAGGCTTTTTTAACGGCGGCAGGCAGGCGGCCGTCCCGCAGCAGGATCTCTTCCACCGTGCCGCGCACAGCGCCCTCGCCGCCTTTTTGGCGGCAGATGAAATCCGCCCGCCCCAGCACAGGGCCGGCAGCATCGGCCGGGCAGGCCACAAAGCCGCACAGAGCCATGGCGGTCAAATCGTTCAGGTCATCGCCGCAATAGGCAACATCCTGCTTGGTCAGGCTGTGCTCAGCCATAAACCTGCTCAAAAAGGCGGCTTTGTCGTGTACGTTCTGGAACAGATAGTCAATGTGCAGGTCCTGGGCACGGCGGCGCACGGCTTCACATTCGCGCCCGGTGCAGATCATAACCTGCATCCCTGCCGCGCGGGCCAGCACGATCCCGGCCCCATCCTTGATGGCAAACTTTTTCAGCTCGTTGCCGGTGGAATCATAGTACACGCCGCCGTCTGTCATGGTGCCGTCTACATCCAGAACCAAAAGTCGAATCATGGGCAAACCTCGTTATTTTGCGTATTCGCTGGGGGTGATAAAGGTCACATCCAGCCCGCAGGCTTTGATGGCACCTGCCATGGCGGTGTTGAACGCAGCTCCGCGCCCGGTGTGGGCGTGCAGCAGGCTGTCGGCATAGGCGGGGGTACCGGGCTTGTAGCCATCGGCCCCGGCCAGCAGCACGGCCTTGGCACCGCACAGCCGCAGCAGCCGCAGCAGCATCAGTACACTGTTGCTGCCAAGGGATGCATTCTGCACATCCGGGGTAGCCAGCCGGTCATAATTGACCGCCAGCGCCCCCTGCGGCAGCGGCCGCAGGTTGGAGGTGAGCACAACAGGGCAGGGCAGGGCAGCAAGATCCAGCTTTTCAAACCGCTTGCTGTTGGTAAAAAATGCGTAATCCGGCTGGCAGAATTCCGGGCAGAAATTGGCTGAAACAATGCAGTCCGCCTTGGCGGCGGCCACAGCATTGCGCCCGGTTTCGTCCGCCAAGCTGGCACCGGGGGCCAGCACCAGCACGGTCTTGCCGCCAAACGCGGTGCGCAGGGTATCCAGCGCGGCGGTGTCGTCAATGGCGCGGTTCTGGTATTCGCGGTACAGGCGGTCGGCATAGTCTTTATCGTATGCGGTGGCCTTGCTGCGGTCAAAACCGGCCAGAATATGGTTGATGTCCCGGTTGGTCAAATCGCCTTTGTCCAGATAATGCTCGGCGTAATCGCGGTGCAGGTTGTACCGTGCGCTCAGGAAGTAAGCCGGGGTGTAACCCCAGGCTGTCTCGCCTTTCAGCGGGGCGATATGGTCCTGGATGGCGTCCATCATCTCGTCAATGTCATAATGGCAGCCAAGGGTCTCGTTCATATAGTCGGCAATCAGCTCAATGGGCAGGTTGCCGGGAATGCGCCCCATGCCCATCAGGCTGCCGTCCACAGTGGTATCGCGGCCCAGGTGCTTGTCCAGAAATTCCTGCGCCAGGCAGAAAGAGAGCGCCATGTTCTCATGCAGGTGCAGCCCCACGCGGATATCCGGGGCCAGGTTGTGGTCCACCAGGCTGACGATGCGCTCTAAGTCACGCCGCCGCATGCTGCCGAAGGTATCCACAATGGAGAACTGGTACGGGTGAATCTCGTTTACCTGGTCTAAAATCCACAGCAAGTCTTTGTCGGCATAGCCCATAATGTTGATGGGGTTGATGGACAGCTTGTACCCGCGGGCCTTGACTTCGCGGGCAAAATCCATGCCTTCGCGGATATCGTAATCGTGGGCGGTAATGCGCAGCATCTCAATGCCGTGCCCCTCATAAGGGGACAGCTTGGCAATGTCATAATTGGAGCGCATAGCCATGCCGCTGTACATGGTGCTGCCGGTGTGGGCAGGCAGCAGTCTGTTCAGTTCTTCAATGGTGTTGCAGACGGTTACATCGGGGTTGTAGCCATCCACATTGCGCAGAAAGCCCACTTCCACAATGTCAGTCCCGGCACGGGTCAGCGAGGCGATAATATCTTTGGCTGCAGCAAAGCCCCAGTTCCAGCTGTTCACATAGCCGCCGTCACGCAGGGTGCAGTCCAACAGTTTAATATCGGGCATTTATTCTTTTCCTTTCAGGATTTCGCTCACAAGGGCAAGGTCCTTGGGGGTGTCAACGCTCACAGTCTTGTACGGGCTGACGATGGCATGTACCTTGTGGCCGTTTTCCACAAAGCGCATCATATCGTTCTCTTCGGCTTTTTCCAGAATGGACTTCGGTGTTTCGTGGTAGAACGCCAGCGCCCGGCGGGAGTACAGCTGGATGCCGGTCACCTTCTCGTATTCAAAATCCAGCGTGCCTTTGGGGTAGGGAATGGGGCTGCGGGAGATCATCAAAATTTCCCGTGCGGCGTTGGTCACGACCTTCTGGTTGGAAAAATCGATCACATCCGCGGGGTGCTCCATCCGGTTGGTCAGCACGGCGACATAATACGGGTCCTCCGGCAGGGTATCCGGCAGAATCAAATCAAACGCCTTTACGTTGATCAGCGGCTCGTCACCCATGATCTGCAGATACAGGTCGGCTTCTACCTTGGTGGAAACCTCCCAGATGCGCCCGGTGGGGGTGTCATGGTCGGGGCTGGTCATGCAGTATTCCATGCCGTAGGTGCGGCAGGCTTCGGCAATGCGCTCATCGTCGGTGGCGATAAACACATCATCGAGCTTTTTGCACTTTTTGGCTTCCTGGTACACCCACCAGATCATGGGCTTGCCCAAAATATCCGCCAGCGGCTTGCCCGGCATCCGCGTGCTGGCATAACGGGCGGGAATAACGCCGATAAGTTTCATAGTAAGCAACCTCCTAAAAGAAGCATTGGCTCCCCTTTGAGGGGAGCTGTCCGCGCAGCGGACTGAGGGGTGGTTCCCTAAGAAAGAGTTATAGGGCAATACCGCATAATTCTAAGTGCCGATACGGCGAGCGAGGTGCGGCAGATGCCAAGCCAAAAGCGCAGATAATACTGGATGTCTTATCGAGCATTTTGGCAACGCAGATGCCGTGCCGCAGCTGCCGGAGCGGTGCTTAAGCCGCAAGGCGGGAATTGTGCGGTGTTGCCATAGATTGTTATGAAAATCTATTTGGATATCCGCATCAGAATCGTACGCTCAATTTCGGCTGCAACACCCTCCAAATTGAGAAGAACGTCCCGGTTGGAAAACCGCAGAACAAAAATACCAAACGCCTGCAAATAAGCAGTTCGGGCAGCATCCTGCTGCTGCCCCTGCGGTTCGTAATGCTGCGAACCGTCAATTTCAACTGCCAACTGAGCAGAAGCACAATAAAAATCAAGGATATAGGGCCCAACGCTCTTTTGGCGTGTGAATTTGTAGGGGCAGGGACGCAGATATTCATACCATAATTTGCGCTCCGCATCGGTCATATTTTTGCGCAGAGAACGAACATAGGCAAGATTGTTGGAATTATGCGGCAGGCGCATAGAATGGTACGTCCCCTTCCGGCTTATCATTTAGGCGGCAGTAAGGGAGCCACCCCTCCGACCTCGCTTGCGCTCGGCCACCTCCCCTCAAAGGGGAGGCATTACCCCTGCACCAACTTTTCTGCCTCTTCCAGCCCCACAAACACCTTTTCTTCCGCGGCGGTAAAGCCGCGCAGGACCCAGCTTTGCACGGTGACGGCGCGCTGGAATTTGAAGGGCAGGCAGAAATTGAGAACCTCGCTTGGCATGGTGCGGGGCAGGATAACAGCAGTAGGGAACAGCTTGGAATAATCCGTGGTATCCCGCGGGTGGGTTTTGATAAACAGCGGTTCTGTGCAGTATTTCTTGGCAACAGCCGCAAACATGGCGTCCTGGGTGGGCTGATCCATCAGGCCGTCCAGCACAAAGCTGCGGGGCAAAAGCAGGCAGGCACCCTGCACATGCTCCGGCAGGGGAACGGCCAAAAACACCCGGCGGATGATGGCTTTTTCTTCCTCCGTCAGGCTTTCCAGTAGCTGCGCTTTGGATACCGTTACCAGCTTGTCTACGCCAAAAATGCTGCACCGCGCGGCGTCTTCGCTTTCCACCGTGCGGCAGCAGGGGCTGTCGCCCCAGTAGCGGTAGGGGCCGCGGGGGTTGGTGCGCTGCTCGTCCAGCAGGTGCTGGTCAGGGTCCAACGTGCCGCCAAAGGTATCTTCGCACAGGGTATAAACCCGGCGCTCCCGCTGCAGGTAGCGCCCTAAAGCGCTCCAGTCATTGCTGATGTACACATGCCCCTTGGGCAGCGTAAAATACGGCTTGCGGAACGGGTGGCGCAGGCGGTAAAAGTCGCTTTCACTGTTCTGTGCGTCCAGCTTTTCCTCGTCCACGATCAAAACAGCGTCCCACAGATCCGGCGCGGCGTCCAGCAATTTAGCGCGCAGGGTTTCGGCTTCCGGCACACAGGTGCTCAGCACAAGGGTGGACTTGCCGGGGCGGCTGCGCAGCGCGCGCACCAGCGCGATTAACACATGATACAGCGTGTGGCAGATGAAAATATCACCCATCGTATCCATTCTCCAACACTTTGACCGGCGGGAAGTGGATGCGGCCCCAGCCCGGTGCCCATTCCGGCATGGTCAAATCGCCGGAGGTTACCTCAAACGCAAACTCGGTCACTGGCTTGTCCAGGCAGACAGCCTGGGTCAGCACGCCGTCAAACACATCCACATAGAAGAAATACTGGCCTTCGCCCAGCAGGCTGGGGTCAAACTCAAATTCGGTGGTATACAGCTTGCCGGGCACGGCGGCGCCCAGGTTGACCGGGTGGGTAATGCCCACGGGGGTCGAATCCCGGAAATGCAGGTTCAGCTTTAAGTGTACCCCGGTAAACGGCTCCGAAACACGCCAGGTAATGCGCACCCGAATTTTTTCGGTGTCCGCAAACACACTGGATTCCTTGCCCACAAAGTCCAGCGTTTCCAGCCGCATCCGCTTGCCTGCGCTGGCGTTCATGCGGGAAACATCCAGCAGGTCATAGTGGACCACGTTCACATCGGTGGTTTCCATATACACGGCAATGGCCTGTTCTACATCGCCGTCAAAGATCACGCGGCCCTGGTCCAGCACCACGCAGCGGGTGCACAGTTGGCGGATGGTGCTCATGTTGTGGCTGACGTACAGGACGGTGCGGCCCTCCTGCCCGGCAACATCGCTCATTTTGCCCAGGCATTTCTGCTGGAACTTCATATCGCCCACGGCCAGCACTTCGTCCATTACCATGATCTCGCTGTCCAGGTGGGCGGCAACGGAAAACGCCAGCTTGACGAACATGCCGCTGGAATACCGCTTGACGGGGGTATCAATAAAATCGCCGCACTCCGAAAATTCAATGATCTGGTCAATCTTGGAATCGACCTCGGCGCGGGTCATGCCCAGAATAGCGCCGTTCATGTAGATGTTCTCGCGGCCGGTCATCTCGTTGTTAAAGCCGGTGCCCACTTCCAGCATGGAAGCCACCCGCCCGCGCAGCCGGATCTCGCCCTCGGTAGGGGCGGTAATGCGGGACAAAATTTTGAGCAGGGTGGATTTGCCTGCGCCGTTGCGGCCGATAATGCCCAGCGCTTCGCCTTTGTACACGGTCAGGTCCACACCGTTCAGCGCCATAAAGGTTTTGCCAAACAGGCGGGCATCCGTGCCGATCACGGTGTTGGGATCCTCTTTGCCGCGCACACGGGCCCACCAGCTTTGCAGGTCATGCGTCAAAGTGCCGCCGCCAATCTGGCCCAGTTTGTATTGCTTTTTCAAGCCCGATACCTGAATGACGGGTACGCGCTGGTTTTGTGCATGTGTCTGGTTTTCCATCTGCGCCCCTCCTTACACGGTATCCATAAAGGTTTTTTCAATGCGGCTGAACAGCACCACGCCCAGCACAAGGGCGGCTGCGGTAACAATCAGGCTGTAGATCAGGCTGCCCACTTCCACGGTGCCGGTGCCAAGGGTGCCCATGCGGAACACCTCGATCGGTGCAGTCATCGGGTTCAAGCGCATCAGCATCTGCAGCCGGGGGGATTCCTCCAAGCTGGAAAGGGGATAGACCACAGGAGAAATGTACATCCACAGCTGCACGCCAAAGCTCACAGCAATGGCAAGGTCACGGTACTTGGTGGTCAGGGCGGAAACGATAATGCCCACGCCCAGGCCCAGCAGCATGACTTCCAGTACCACCAGCGGCACGGCAAACGCCCAGGCCGTCAGGTGTACACCGGACCCGGTCACGGCAAAGTAGACCCAGAACAGAATGTACATGACAAACTGGATAAAGAAGTTGATCAGGCTGGTCAATACCTGGCTGATGGGGGTGGTAAGCCGTGGGAAATACACCTTGCCGAACACCTGGCTGTTGGCCACAAAGGTGTTGGCCGTGCCGTTGATGCAGGAGGCAAAAAAGGTCCACACCGTATTGCCTGCCATGTAGAACAAAAAGCTCGGCGTACCGTCCGTAGAAAGCCCGGCAATGCCGCCAAACACCACGTTGAACAGCACCGTGGTGATAAGCGGGTTCAGGATGATCCACAGCGGCCCCAGGATGGTCTGCTTGTACATGACGGTAAAGTTGCGCTTGACGAACATGACAATCAGGTCACGGTAGCGCCACAGCTCTTCCAGGTCCACATCAAACCAGCCGGTGCGCGGCCGAATGATGGTGGTCCATTGCGTGTTATCCCCGGCAGGGGTCTGGTTGCGTTGCTCTGCCATAAAAAGCCCTTTCAAAAATAGATATTTCAGGGGAATCCCCGATACATACTTATAGACAATTCATTGTACCATAATCCGCAGTAAAAAACAATGTTTGCACTGTGCAGAAAGCGCTGCCAAAACAAAAACCGCCCTGCAGGCCCGGAACAGGGGATGCAGAACGGTTCAAAAAGTTTATTTTGCGGTCAGCCTGCGCCAGCCGGTGCGCAGCAATGTCCAGCAGCCAAGCAGCAGCAGGGAAAGCAGGATGTCCCACCCGATGCGGCAGGGCAGCGTGAACAGAAGGCGGTCTTTTTGCCAGATGGCACTGGTAAACACATCCATATGGTGCACAAAGAACAGCCACAGGCTGTGCCGCCCCAAAAAGCTGAGCGCCGGCCGCAAAGCGTTATTGGCGTTCAGTTCACGGCACAGATGGCAGAAGATCCAGATGCCGCATACACTGATTGAAGCGCACAAAATGTAATTGGAGTATGTGCGGGAAGCAAGTTCAATATAAATGCCCTGCTGGCAGCACCATGTCCAGGGGATCAGCATGGCAAGGAAAAGCGGGACCCGGTAACGGTCCAACAGTGCCTGATGCTGGCGGAACAGCTGCCCCAATGTGAGGTACATGACAACGACCATTGCAACATCCAGACATTGGGGAAGATACTGTACCTGCCCGATGTATGCCCCGAACAGCATGACAATGAAACTGACGGCAAAATCCCCTTTGGGGAACAAAAGCCCCAGCAGCTCCCAGATCAGTTTGCCCCAGAACAGTGCAAACAAAAACCATGGCATGCCGCAGCTGGGAATGCCGTCGGCAGGGTTACCGCTGGCCCAGAACAGGGTGATGGCATTGTAGCGGGCAATATCCCACAGGTTGGTCAGGCTTCTGTCATCAGAAAGGAAAAAGTTCAGCAAAACGTTGAACACCTGCACCACACCCAGCACGGGAACGATCAGTGCAACAAAGTCCTTCCTGACCCGGCGGGCAAAACCCTGCCAGGTATCCGGGCGGCGGGCCGTATAGCCGGTCAGAAAGAAAAAGGCCGGCATGTGGAACGAAAAAATGAAATTGCGCATCAGGTTGCCGTAGGGCAGGGTGTGCCCCACAATCACCAGAATCATGCACAGACCTTTGGCGGTATCAATCCAGTCAATGCGCTGACGCACGGCAGGGTGCGGAGCGGCGGATTGTTGAACAGCAGTCATACGGCGGTCTCCTTCGGTCTTGGACATCACTGCTGCTTGGGCGGGTTCTTTTTCTGTTTGTCATTGCAGTGTTCCTGGCAGCTGGCGCAGTTGCCGGTGCAGCCGCCGTGCCAGCCCTTTTCGCTGTTGGCAATAAAACCGATGGCAACGCCGAGCAGAACAAAAATAATAACCAGAACAAGGATACTTTGAAGTGACATGGAAAAAACCTCCCTATGGGTTAAGCGAAAACAAAGTGACAGGTGAATACGCTGCCCTTATGCCAACCCCAGCAAAACCCCTACACAGTGCACGGCAAACGCCACAACCCAGGCAATGCCGCACTGCATCAGTACCACACCCAGTGCAGCCCGGCCACCGCCCAGTTCCCGCTTGACAGCGGCAATGGCTGCAACACAGGGGGTATACAACAGCGTAAAGATCAGGAAAACCAGCGCAGTAAACGGGTTGAACAGCGTGTTCAGCGCGCCGGTATCGCCGCCCAGCAGGACGGTCAGGGTGGAAACAACGCTTTCCTTGGCGGTAAAGCCGGTGATCAACGCAGTGGAAATGCGCCAGTCGCCAAAGCCAAGGGGCTTGAAGATGGGGGTGATCAGGCTGCCAACCAAAGCCAGAAGGCTGGAATCCGGGGTGGCAGCAACATTCAGGCGGGTGTCGAACGTCTGCAGGAACCAGATCACGACGGTTGCAACAAAGATAATTGTAAAGGCACGCTGAATAAAATCACGGGCCTTTTCCCAAATCAGCTGGCCGACGCTTTTGGGCGAAGGCAGGCGGTAGTTGGGCAGCTCCATCACAAAGGGTACCGGTTCACCGCGGAAACAGGTCTGCTTGAGGATCAGCGAATACAGTATACCACACAAAATGCCGAAAAGATAGAGGAAAATCATGACCGGTGCACGCCATACCCGCGGGAAAAACGCGGCGGTAAACAGCGCATAAATGGGCAGCTTGGCGGAACAGCTCATGAACGGGGTCAGCAAAATCGTCATGCGGCGGTCACGCTCACTGGAAAGGGTGCGGGTTGCCATAATGGCGGGAACCGAGCAGCCGAAGCCCACCAGCATGGGCACAAAGCTGCGGCCCGAAAGCCCAATGCGGCGCAGCAGTTTGTCCATAACAAAGGCCACGCGGGCCATATAACCGGTATCTTCCAGGATGGACAAAAAGAAGAACAGGATAACGATCGTGGGCAAAAAGCTCAGCACGCTGCCCACACCGGCAAAAATGCCGTCGATCACAAGGCTGTGCACCACCGGGTTGATCTGATACGCCGTCAGGGCGCGGTCCACAACGCCGGTAAACCAGTCGATGCCAAGGGTCATCCAGTCCGAAAGGGTGGAGCCCACTACGCCAAAGGTCAGCCAGAAAACAAGTGCCATAATGCCCGCAAAACAGGGCAAGGCAGTGTATTTGCCGGTCAGGATCTTATCAATGGCAACGCTGCGCTTATGCTCCAGGCTTTCGCCTGGCTTCACCACCGTGGCGGAGCATAACTTTTCAATAAAGGTAAAGCGCATGTCCGCAAGGGCGGCTTCGCGGTCCAGCCCGGTCACGGTTTCCATTTCAGCAATGGCGTGGCCCAGTATATCTGTTTCGTTGGGGTTCAGCTGCAGGGCTTTTTCAATCAGGGTGTCTCCCTCCACCAGCTTGGTGGCGGCAAAGCGCAGCGGCAGCCCGGCGGCAGCGGCATGGTCCTCAATCAAATGTCCGACAGAATGGATGCAGCGATGCACCGCGCCCCTGGGGTCTGCTGGGTCACTGCCTGCCGTACAGAAGTCGATGCGGCCCGGCAGCTCCCGGTAGCGCGCCACATGGATGGCATGTTCGATCAGCTCGTCAATGCCCTCATTTTTGGCGGCAGAAATGGGAACAACCGGAATGCCCAGCGTTTCTTCCAGCTGGTTTACCATGATGGTGCCGCCGTTGGCGCGCACTTCGTCCATCATGTTCAGCGCCAGCACCATGGGGGTATCCAGCTCCATCAGCTGCATGGTCAGGTACAGGTTGCGCTCAATGTTGGAAGCATCCACAATGTTGATAATGCCGGACGGGTGCTCGCTCAGGATAAAATCCCGCGTGACAATCTCCTCGTTGGAATAAGGGGACAGGGAATAAATGCCCGGCAGGTCCGTTACGGTGGCTTCCTTGTGGTTGCGGATCACGCCGTCCTTGCGGTCCACCGTAACGCCGGGAAAGTTGCCCACATGCTGGTTGGAGCCGGTCAGCTGGTTGAACAGCGTGGTTTTGCCGCAGTTCTGATTGCCGGCCAGGGCAAAGGTCAGCGGTGCACCGGCGGCAATGGGGGCGCCGGCTTTGCGCTCGTGGTAGCTGGCGGCTTTGTCCAGCTCGCCAACGCCGGGGTGGGCTACCACCTTGTGGCGCTCTTCGCTGGGGGCGGCGCGGTCCGTTGCGTGCACGCTGTCAATTTCAATTTTCTGCGCATCGGCCAGGCGCAAGGTCAGCTCATAACCACGCAGCTCCACTTCAATGGGGTCCCCCATGGGGGCCGTTTTGCGCAGCGTTACCTCGGTGCCGGGGGTCAGCCCCATATCCAGCAGGTGGTGGCGCAGCTCGCCCTCACCGCCTACCACGCGGATGATTGCATCCTGCCCAATGTGCAGGTCACCTAATGTCAGCATATTGATTCCTCTTTTTTGTACGGCAAGGTAATGCAAGCCGGTTTATTTCGACTGAAAGGCATGAATTTCGCTCATGAACGCGTAAAGTTTACCACGTTTAACTTACGGCGTCAATATATCAGGAAAAACTGTGAAATGCAGGCTTGAAAAATGCACAATTTCTGGTGGGGCGGGCAGCCATCTTGCCGCAAAATGCTGAATCCAATATTTATGCATTGACTTTGAATATTTATGTATTATACTAGAATTTATCCTGATGCAGCTCCGGAAAGAGGGAAAGTTCCGCCGCTGCGCTAGGGTGTATCTGAAAAGTCGAAAGTATCGTCTATTTCTACAAACGCAGCCGGATTTTGCGTTAAAAAGCCTTGGGCAA
>ULQC01099263.1_pt1 | contig 12240 bp, 10 predicted proteins | sample 1954091 | NCBI WGS metagenome assembly ULQC01 (sample SAMEA4835645, study PRJEB28245) | human gut metagenome | biome: gut microbiome; material: fecal sample | place: Denmark | collected 2008
TCCCGTTCCGGCCCGATTTCCGGCCTTCCAGCCAGTTCCTCTGAACCGCCTTGATCGTAACATGGCCCTTGGAATTTGTCGTTGCCCTAAAAGGCAAACTTTTAAGGTGATTGTTGCCCTAAAGGGTAACAACTAAATACAATGTACTGCTATTCGGCGGAACGAAAACCAATTACCATTGCTTCTGCCGCACAGAGAAAGGTATCTTGCTTGCTCATAGGCAACTCCTGTATCATTTTCGCAAGCTGGTATACCCTGGGTACCATCCGCTCTTGCATACGCAGCCATTTCGGACATAACTCATCCACCGGTACCTGAAGAACTTCGGCAATCTGGAAAAGGCGATCCACCTTCATCACCATCTGTCCGGATTCATAGCGGGAGATCTTGCCTTTATCTGCTCCGATTTCCATCCCTAATTCTTCTTGGGTCATCCCAATCTGCTCCCGCCACCACTGAATATTCTTGCCAAGCTCAATGAGATCGGGGGCGTCTTTTGGACCACTTCCGCCTTTAGCGGGGTGCTCGTGGTTAGGCAAATATGTTGTCTTCATATTCCTTCACTCCATCTCAAAATTTTTGAAAATCTGGGATGGAGCTCATGGATATTTTGCGATATATGGTTGCCATCGTCTGAACATGGATGCCCTTTCCGCTTTTTAGCGGAGTAAAGGCAAAAAAAACAGAGCCTTACACATAGCTAAAAAGCTATCTGTAAGGCTCCGAGCTCATAAATCCTGCATGCAGATTTCTCATTATTCTGCAGGTGGCTGGTGCGCTTGACAACAAATGATAGTAATTTAAATGCAAACTTTCTCTTTTGCCAGTCCTCAATGGCCTAAATGCTTTTTATTTCACGAAGCATAATCCCAACTTTCTGTCCACATTTGGGGCACTTTGCAATCAATACAGCCTGGCTGACACTTCCTGGGCCGCAAAGAACGAATTGGCCAGCATTTGCTTTAGGGCCAATGTCAATTACCCTCCCTTTTCCACATACAGGACATCGTGCCGCAATTGAGTCTCTGTGCTTCATGATATTCCCCTCACTTATCAATCAGAAGATGACACTATCATCACCGGGAAATATAACATAGTTCTCGTTGATTGTGCTCGAGACGTATCTTACATTACTTGAATGTGATTACCTGCTTTGCATAGGCGAGTTCTTGATGCCTATGTGTAATTAATAAACATGGAATATGTTCCGAAACTTTGTAAACATAACCAAGGATCAGCATCTCTGTATAGCTATCTAGCCCTGCAGTAACTTCGTCAAGCAAAAGGATTTTGGGCTTCCGTAACATAACTCTCGCAATACATATTATACGTTTCATTCCATTTGTTAACGTAGTGTTAATCTGCGGGATCCTTTGGTTCAAATCATTAGGTAGATGCTCTAAAAAGTTATTTCCCCGCAAGAATGATATAATGCTATCTTTTGTTATTGAAGGGTCACCAAACTGGATGTTTTCAATAACACTTCCCTCAATCATGTATGCCTCCTGATGAACTAGGCCAATTATCTTATTCAAATTTTCTATTTTGTTTATTGGCACTCCATTTAGCAATATCTCTCCGGATTGTGGCTCATAAAGTCCTAATATTAAATCAAAAAGTGTCGACTTTCCACATCCTGACTGCCCAGTCAAACAGTAAAGTCCCGCTGGCCCCAATAAACACGAAAAATCTGAAATAATAGGATATTCATTTATATATGCAAAAGTGACCTGTCTTAACTCCAATATATACCTTAAATTACCTTCCATAAAGTAGTCATGGTCAGTTCGTTTATGGATGCTTATCTCGCCTTTCGGCTCCCAGTTTTGGAATATTCTGTTTGCGTACACTTTGCCTTGTACTAGGCATGTATATAAATCAATAACACTGCTGTATCTATTCCATATTTGTGGCATATACGATAAAAACAAGAAAAGTGTCGCTCCAGTCACCGTGCTTTGCAAAAATAAAACTTTACCTATAAGGAACACTAGTAAATAACATATTAATGTGGCAAATTCTATCGATGATTGAATAATTGGTGTGAAAATATTTAGTTTAAGCCATTCTGAAATTGTAGCCTGATTGATATCATCAATTTTATTTATGTATTCCTCTGTTAGTCCGTAAAATCTCAAAAATTTGAGATGCCTAATATAATCATTTAGCGCGGTATTAAGCTCTGTTCGTCTTTCTGTGTAGCGTTGGGCAAACTTTTCCATGCGCCTTTTTAAAAACAATGTATATACTGAAAATAATACAATGAATCCTAATAAACAACCGGCTAACAAGGGATCGGCAACAAATAAAGCAGAAAATGCAACTATAAAGAAAAGGACTTCGGATATTGAACGTGGCAGTTGGCGAAATATTAGGCTTCCGAGCTGTTCAATATCCTGTATTATATTAGTGTTTATTTCTCCGAAATACTTCTTGGAGAAAAATTTGTAACTAGACTGAGAGAGCTGCTTATACGCATCTTTTCTAATTTCATTACAAGTATCAATCTCAATTGCGTTTAAGCATGTAACATAAGCCCTATCAATTACAGAATACAACACCACGTAAACAAACAGGCCAATGACAAGCAATATCATAATTGAGGATCCCCAAGATTCATAATGCAAGGACGATAGACCTTGCAATTGATATAAGAAAGTCGCAGAGAGGATGCTTAGCAACGCAGATGTAAGCATACCTATGAATAATTTTTTCCGATCCTTAATAATATACTTATACAATATTGCAGACGAAGCCATGGTGTAATCACCACCTAATATTCATTTTATATAGCGATCTAATTGGATCGTCACAAACGTAAAATTTCATCCATATTATAAATCCTGTCAGCTATCTGTTTCATGCTATCGTAGTTACTGATGATTATAATTATATGGTTTTTTTTCAAAGACGATAGTAACTTAATTATCTTCTCTTGCCTTTGCGGGTCTAGAGCAGTGAATATATCATCCAGCAATATGAGGTCTGGGTTCGTTACAAGGGCTCGAGCAAGTGAAATACGCTGTTTTTGCCCTCCCGATAGGGTGTTAGATTCTCCTAAGATCAAAGTGTCCATGCCATTTTGCAGGCTACTCTCAATATCAAAAATTCCTACTTCCTCAAAAATCAAGTTCAAATACTCTTTGTCAGGAACATCCCGTCCTAAAAAGATATTTTGTTTTAGTGTATCATGAAACAGTACTGGAGTTTGCATAGCATATCCAATATGCTTTCTGAAGGATAAGATATCTACATCCGTTATCTCACATTCATTGTTTACCAATATCTGGCTCTTTGGGGGCGTATAGAGGCCAACTAAGGTATCTGCTAATAAGGTCTTTCCACTCCCGCTTGACCCTGTAATCAGAGATATTTCCCCTTTTTTAAAAAGAAGAGAGTTTACTTGATGTCTCTGCCCATCGAATTCGTAAATGGCTTTCTTTAATTCAACTTGTGAGAGTTTCATAAGTATTTTTTTCTTTTTTTCGTCCCGATTATCAGCTACTTTGATCATACGAAGTTGCTTATTTATACGGACTAGGCTTTGCTTAGACGTAACAAAAAAGAGTATAATTTCCGAGATGCTCTTTGAGGTAGTCAGCAGAAGAATCATGTAGTTATACATTGTTAATAAAATCTCGCTGCTAGCTCCACCACGCATCATTACAAGTGTGGATCCCAATATGCACACAACCATCGCGCTTAATGATAAAAAATCTAGTACAGTCTGTAAATTATTATTTTTTTTACTTAATTTAGTATTCAAGTCTCGATTTCTACTAACCTTAGCGTTAAATTTCTCTCCAAAATAATCTTGTGCCCGCAAGGTTCGAATCGCTTTTTGAGTTGTTATCATTTCATATAGTGTAGAAGATATCTCTGAGACAGATATGCTCGCATCATATACTAATTTATTTATTCTTACTCCATACAGGCAACCAGCACCGATTAGCAGACAAAGAAAAGGTAAGATCGACAAAAAGATTGCATGATTAAATGAAAATATTAAATAAAACGAAAAAGACAGGACATACAAATTTTCCACAAATGCAAAAGATTTGTGAGAAACTAAAGACGATATTGTTTCCAAATCATGTGAGCACAGCGAGTAGAGCGTGAGTGAGTCACTGTCGATATCGCCACCTCCTAAGGCTCTCAGTATGTCGTTTCGTAGGCATCTCACAATATTAGATCCAGATGTTGCCGCTAAATGGTTTCGTCCAAGCTTAAAAAGTGACCGTATACTATATGCAATAGTAAGATAAATAAGAGGAAGCAGTCCACCATTCTGAGTAGGACTGGATATAGCCTGATAGCACTTACCCAGTATGCCAGGGATAGCTGTCGTTGAGATGGCAATAATGATCCCAAAAATCAGGATCACTCCAATTCGATACTTCTGCTGCCCAAATGCACGTAATACACTGGCTTTAAGATTCATTTTCCCTCGTCTCTTTGTCATCATAGCCTAAATGCACCAGTTACAAATTGTAATCTGGTGCATTTAGACTTTCGTATCTATCGAATTAGTTTAACTGCTGAGGATAGTTAAAAGCATCAATGATACTCTCTGCCTTAGCCTTGACATGTACGATTACCTGCAGTATCCTCTGCAATTGTCAGCAGCTCCGTACATGACTTCAGCGCCTCTTTCAATTTCCTGGCTCTCTCCAGAATGACCTCCCCGGGAACCTTATTATCCATCATGCTCGCCTTTGTCCCAATCCGGTCAGAATAGCTGTGGCAATAGATATAATCGAAGCCAATGTCCTTGCTCACTGCAATGGTCATATCAAGATCCTCATCTGTCTCACCAGGGAAACCAACGATCAAAGATGTTCCGCATTTGAGGCCAGGGCAAGCATTCTTAATTTGCTTTATCATCCTTGCTGCATCCTCGATTTTGTAGCCTCGCTGCATGGCATCCAAGATTTTCTGGCTACCAGACTGGATAGGAATATAGAAGTTAAACATCTTATTCTTCTGGGCGAGTTTGATAATCTGTTCGCCACATTTATCCAGATACTTCGGCGAGACATCAGGCACACTGATCTGAACAGGCAGGTCTTCAATCAGTTCAATTACTCCATCAAGGAGTTCCCCTAGATTAGTCCCAATATCCAATCCATAAGATCCCAGCGAATCACCTTCAAGCAAGAAATTCGTGTAGCCCTCATCAATACCTTTACGCATCTCACCGAGGATCTCCTCGGGCTTTCTACTTTGGATGTTCCCAATCGCAAATTTGATTGCACAATATGTACAATTACATGCGCAGCCAAGCATACACTGAATCCGGAAAGTAGAAGAATTGTTCTCCCGAATTATATTCGCAATTTCCTCAACGTATTTCAGGTTTTCTTTCGATGTTTCAAGGCCGATCTCATCTCTGTTCGATTCTTCAGCCGACATTAATCCGTGTTCCCGGTGGGTAGGATGAACCTGCCAAGCTCCAATGGTGTTGGGACGTTTAAATTCGTTGAATTTATGCTCCATGGAAAAATAGTCATCCAACTTTTCATAATTACGCGGGTCAAAGGTCTCATAACCTTTAAGCACCTCACCGTTAATCTTGGGGAGACAACCACCAACATAGACTTTGCAGCCAGGCTTCTTCTCGGCCTCAATTCTGTCCAAAGTTTTAAGCGCAAAATCCTCGGCTGCCTGCGTAAACCCACATGTGGAAAGTAGGATATAATCGGCAGATGGATCCGTATCGAAGTCACTATCTGATACGTTGTATCCATTACCCAAAAAATATGCCTTTACTTGTTCAATCTCCAGCTCGCGACGATTGCAACTCGTGGTAATAATTTGTACTGTTTTCATTGTCATACCTCCTGAACTATTCTTCATCAATATACGCACCATCCATCCGTAGATGGTTCTGGAGCTTTACAATATCAATTTCAGCTACTGGCACTGTATCCCGAACACTTAGTGCAGCTGCAACTCCTGCAGCTTGTCCTATTGCTCCTGCAGAAGGGCTCAACCGTACTGATGCTTGAGCCTCGAAATCAGCCGAAACACATCGACCAGCTACGAGCAAATTGGAAATATTTTTGGGTAGCATAATTTCATATGGGATGTCATAGTATTTTCTATCACTTTTTTCTCCGACTTGGTGAGTGCAGGTGCCCTCGCCTTTAGGATTGTGAATATCAATAGGATAACCCGAATGAGCAATCCTGCTCGGGAATTTTCGTGCCTCTAGTATATCGTCCGCGCTAAGAATGTATTTACCAATTAGTTGTCTAGATTCTCTTACTCCAATGGAAGGCCCTGTGAACTCAAGCAAGCTATTCTTAAAGCCAGGTACATATTTCCGAAGGAAGTGGTCTAGCTCTGCACATTGCTTTCGGCCTTCAATTTCGGCCAAACTAAAACTGGTAGCATCTGTGGAACTGCGATTCACCACTCTAGTGGTATTGACGACAAATTCTCCAGGCCGAGCGGTTTCAAAGAAAAGCACATCTTCTCTTGGAATATGAATCTCACCATCTCGCTTTGCTTGCTTAAAAGGCATCTCAAACCCAGCAACTGATAGCGGACAATCCGACTCAAGAAGATCAAGGTTATTAATCAAACGCGGGAACTCATCCAAATGATCTTTTATATAGTGCTTCAACAGCTTTGTATCAACATTTGTATATTTCATCTTTGTTGTCATTGGTTGAGTAGCACCATCGTTTGGACGCCCGACCGTATACTCCGCCCCAGCCCAGGCCATGATATCGCCGTCTCCGGTAGCATCTATATATACCTTGGCAGAAATCTTATGAAGCCCATCTTTATTACCGACTGTAACACTTGTTATTTTACCATTTTGGGTATCAACTGCAACTGCGAATGTGTGAAAGAGGATGGCGCACCCCGCACCTGTTAACAACTCATCTAATACCAATTTAAGCCCTTCAGCTTCAAATGGAGTTATATAACTAACATAGCGCGTAGTATCCTTGACATGGCCGCATGAACACCCAATTTCCATTAGCCTATCAACAATCTCTTGCATAACACCCTTGATAACTTGTTTTTCGCCAGAAAAGAAAGTCATCATCGGTGCAACTCCGCACGTAGTCAACGTGCCACCCATAAAGCCAGATTCTTCAATCACAAGAGTGTTTGCTCCAGCACGTGCAGCTGAAATTGCAGCAGCTGAACCGGAGACGCCACCGCCTATCACAACTACATCATACCGCTTATCGTATATACTCATGTTTTGCATATAGAAAGGTCTCCTTTGTTCCCAATCATGACTTCATATTAGACCCCAAATATTCTGCAAGCTGTCCATTTCCCAAAATTTCATTTCTGGTTGGCAATGCTGGAATTCCCCCTCGACGGCTCACACAAGCTGAGGCAACACTATTTCCAAAACGGGCAAATAAGGACATGTCTTCTAGCGTCAGTTCTGTAAGAACCTGCTTTCTCTGTGCGATGCATAGTAGAAATCCTCCCCAAAAAGCATCTCCCGCTCCGGTCGTATCAACCGGAATGGTCGGAACCGCTGGAATCTGCTCTATACCTGCTTTTGTCACAAGCATCGCACCATTAGCTCCCATTGTAATCGCTATACAGTACGGGCCTTCTTTTAGTAGGGTTTCCGCTGCCATTCGTGGGTCTTTGTATCCAGTAATCATCTCTGCCTCATCTTCGGAAACTTTCACGAGATCAGCTAGCGGGATAACTTTGAGCATCTGTTCCCGAGCGCACTCCGCACTCGCCCAGAGGGAGGCGCGGTAGTTTGGATCGTACGCTATAATTGCACCAGCTTTTCGAGCCTTATCCACTGCAGCCAATGTGGTACTCCGGGCTGGTTCGTCTGTCAGTGAGAGGGAGCCTATATGAAAAATAGTACATTTTTCCAACAGATCATTTGGTACCTCATCGATTGTAAGGCATGTATCAGCTCCGGGCTTCCGTGCAAAGCTAAAACTTCTCTCTCCATTTTCATCTAATGAAACAAACGCCAAAGTAGTGAATACTTTAGGATCTAGGGACAAACCAGTGGTGTCTACTCCTTCCCGCTCCAGGACTTGCTTGAGAAAAATACCATGCATGTCTTTGCCTGCTTTTCCAATAAAAGCCGATTTACCACCTAATCGACTGACTGCACAGGCCACATTCGCGGGGGCGCCTCCAGGGTTCTGTTCAAATAGTCTAGTCCCCTCGCTCGAACATCCGCACTCTGTGAAATCAATAAGAATTTCACCTAGCGTAACCACGTCAAAGAATTTACCTATAGTACTCACCTTCTATCTATTTTACTTGCGGATACTCATTGCAAAGTAAGTAAAGAGGAGCAACATCCTCTTCAATGGACGGGAACCGTCCTTGGGGTTCGTAGAATCTATTGTCCGTGTTATCATCGTTCACCATGGAGACTTCACCAATTAGGACAGGTCCATGCCCTTCTTCGGCCCAAAAGGCATGATATAAACGTTGTGTCAGAGTAATGCTCATTCCAGGTGTTAGTCTGAGGACAGCCCCTGCGGGCACTTCTTTCGCAATCCCATCTAGGTGGACGGTGACGGGGGTATCTGCTAACTCCTCATCCGCCGTAGAGTTCCAGACTTGAATCATCAAATTCCCGCCGCCACGGTTGATTATGTCCTCCATTTTATTCCAATGAAAATGATTGGGTGATAGCTGGTTTTCTTGTGAAATAAGTAATTTTTCCGCATAGGGTTTTTTATACACTGGATTTTTCAGATTTCCATTTCGAATCGTAAAGAGAGCAAGACCTATATCACGGAATTGGCCATGCCCGTAATCCGTGATATCCCAGCCCAACATATTCTCCCTAATCTCATCACACTCGTGGCCAGCATGCGCCCATTGTTCTGGACTCCAATAGGCCCAAGGAGGCAGATTAAAATTCATTTTGTGACAAAAGGATTCCGCCTCTTTGAGGATGGCATTTATTTCGGAACGCTTCATCATTTTTCCCCCACTCAAATCATCAAAATTCTTTATACTACCATATTGAGGAAAAGCGCCCAGCAACATTTATGAACCATTCAGGAGCGCTGCCATATCTGTACACAATTGGTCAAAGTGAGAGCTTTCCATTCTCCCTGTATTTATCAAATAGCGATAGTCATACAGGTTGGGTAGGTTCGGCAAATCCAGCAGTGTTTTAGCAAAGGCATGAGCTGCAATTTCACCACAACGGATAATGTGTGCTTTCCGCTGAAATCCAAGAAAAGAGAAGGTCGTAATTGGGTCGAGCGTTTCCACAATGGATTGACCGTTTTGGTACTCCCAGAAGTGAAAAAACTCATGGGCTAAATGGACATTTAATGCGTCCTCGTATGTAAGGACTACATCGTCCGTCATGCTGTGTTGTGCCAAATCTTTAATAGACTCAGAATATACCTCAACGCTACATTCTTTGGGGCTCATTGTAACCTGCCCCCGCAGAATCACACCATATCCAGACCGTCCTGAACGGCTATATGTAACAGTAATGTTGTTATCGTGATAGAGCTTCTGGATCCCCACTCCAACGAATTGTCTTGCAACAGTCCTGCCTGCATTCAGGGAAGAATCCACATAGAAAGACATGCGATCTGGAGGAATTTTGTGGAAAATCAGATCGTTCGATAGTTCACACATAGCCAGTATCCGGTCATCCATGCCTTTTCCTCTGAAATCTCCTTTATTGTTTGTATGCTACCGCCAAAATTTCCTCATCATCGTCCAACATTTCAGTTTCTACATCAAGGATAGAGTATAGTTGATCAGCTGTCTGCATGCCTGTTAAATCAAGCATCTTCTCTCGGTAGAAAGCAAAAATTTTAGGAATCGAAGCGTTTGCATCAGAGTAAGTGGTGTGGTCATCTAAAAAATGATTAAAACTTGTAGAGCGTGTACCTTTTGTGAAAGACAAATAATCGGCTTGCTCTTTACGTAAACGTACCACACCTTCGCGATCAATAACTGCTACCCCGCGGATTTTGCGCTTAAAGAGACCAGCCAACATCTTTCTTTCAATGGATCCCTCAAAAAGATTCCACCGTCCAACAGTGCAAAGATAATGGATTGTTTTGGGATCAGCACCCAGTGAATCTGCAGCTATTTTACCCATTTCTTCGTGGCTGAGCTCCGCTGCTCCCAAGTTTTTCTGCCGCAGCTCTGTGGCCCCAGTGGCTATGGCCCGTAATATATTCTTCTGAGCATCAATCTCAATAGACACGTCTACTGTATCTTCATTGGCACCAGAACGCACAATTTTCTCAATTACATCGGCGCGAATGCGTTTGATATCCTCGTCGGTTGGATTTGCAATGGTTCGTTCTATCTGCTCACGAACCATTGCAAGTGCAACACCGATTGTGGAAATATAGGGAGCATTTTTAGCCATCTGGCACCTAACATTCATCTTCTCTGCCAAAGCATTCACAATAACTGCTCCGCTGCCTCCGCCACCTACCAAAGTAATAAAATTATGATCCAATTCATATTCAGAGATAAGTTCTTCTACTACAACTGAGAGCTTTTGCATAGCCAGATTCATAACCTGCCGAGCTGCTTCTTGCCCAGAGATACCCAAATAGGCACCCAGTGCATCCCAAGCAGGAATGTTGGACTCAGATACACCGTAAGCATAGTCTCCCTCAGGTACATATCCAAGCAAATTAGCAGCACCGGCAAGCGTTAATGAGTATTCTTTTCCATCCTGAGCTAAAACTGTTACATACTCGCAAGGATCCTCGCTACGTGGACTCACTAATTGTACTTTAGCGGCTTTGATTGCTCCTGCAGGAGCAAAGCACTCATATTCCTTACCAGCAATGTGTGCACTCCGGGGTCCCACATCAACCACCTTTTTATCTCGCACACGGATCATACTGCCACCTGCTACGCCCAATGTTCGCACATCCAAACTCTGCAGATAAGTCTTGTGCCCACCTACTTGTGCATATTTGATCATAACCTTGCCATTTTTTATGACGCTTATGTCGACGCTTGTGCCACCAGCCTCAAAAAAGATTCCATCAGATACCTTTTCATACATTAACGCACCAGCGACACCTGCAGCTAGACCGGACAGCATGGTAAGTATAGGGCGTTTGCGAACTTCTTCGATACTCATAACGCCGCCGTCGCAACGCATGATCATTAGATCTGACTTTATCTTAGTATCTCGAACCGCTTTTTCTGTCATATTAGCAGTTTCCATCATCTTAGGAATTAAACTGGCATTTACCACTGCGGTACGTGTGCGCATTTTTAGACCGTAAAGTTGGCTGATTTCATGACCTCCAGTACAATAGAGCCCCATGTCCTCTGCCTGCTGGATTACTTTATTTTCGTTGGCCGGATCATCTACGCTAAAAGCCTCACTGGCAACGATGACTTGCGCTCCTTCATCTTTTAATTTCTGAATTGCAGCTCGAATATTCTCAGAATCAAGATCTTTACTATCTAGAAAAGTGTGATAGCTCTTAAGATATTTGCTGGGGGCTAACTCAATATCACCAACATTGGTTTCGCCACGAGCACCTCTGGCATCCATTCCTGTAGCCATACCAACAATTCCAACACTTGCTACGTCTCCTTCAAGCAGAGCATTAGTGGCCTGTGTAGTACCGTGAGCTATAAATACTACGTCCTCTGGAGCAATATGATTCTCTTCCATAAGAGTCGAAATAATTTTTACAACACCATATGCCACACCTTCGGTATGAGTTGTAGGAATTTTACGCTTGGCTACAACATCGTAGGTATTAGCATCAATGACTACAGCATCTGTAAATGTGCCACCTACATCAATACCGATTCTTACTTTCTTACTCATACTTACCTCCCAAGCATACCGGGGATAAAAGGTTACTCAAAAGGCTACCAAGGCAGGCAGCCTTTTGAGTAACCTTAGAATTTTAGATTGTAACGACAAAGCTTGCTACAATCAATCCCGCAATAGTGGATACCATGACCCAAAGAATTGTTTTCTTAAGGTACTCATTTACATCATTCTTGGTAAAATCTGCAACCCAAACATTTTGAGAATTAGTGGGATCACAAACCGCTTGGACATTAGAGTCCAGACGAAGGGCAACCATGGCCGCGATAGGATTCATTCCAGAAGCAGCCAGCAGTGCAACCACACCACTGCCTAGACCCCAAACATTCAAAGGACCGCGATAAATCGCAAGGATGCTTAGCAGGCCAAACACAAGGATAAACATAATTTTGCTACTGGGGATAATAGCAGAAATTACAGGCTGGAGA
>ULQC01099559.1_pt1 | contig 12229 bp, 8 predicted proteins | sample 1954091 | NCBI WGS metagenome assembly ULQC01 (sample SAMEA4835645, study PRJEB28245) | human gut metagenome | biome: gut microbiome; material: fecal sample | place: Denmark | collected 2008
ACCGGACCTTTTTTCTTATATGCCATCTGGAACTCATATGCAATCTGTGCCGTTACTGTAATCCACTGTCTGTTTTCAAGAGAAGATATTTTATCGTAAAAGCTGATATAACCGATAAAGGAAGTATCCTCTGCACAACAGGTCATGACCTTTCTGCCCGGTACAAAATTTTTGTCTTTAAAATATTTATTTTTTAAAACCTGCCCCTTAAAGCGTACGGTTTTACCCTTATACACTTCAGGGCGCTCGGAAACGTCCATGTACCAGATGCCGTAATCGCAGTCATCGACCTCAATCACATTTGCATTGACATCATACGGAAGCTGCTCTGCAATGGACATCATATCGCCGTTTTTGTCTTCAAAGACTATCTGTACATATGAATTTAACGCTTTCATGCTTCTTCTGTAGCTGCCAAGATCCATGCCGCTGCTGCAGCGGTTAAAAATAACCATATCTACATTTTTTACCATTTCAGCCATGATGGATTTCATATTTGCCCACTGTACACCGAAGGTTTCTGCATTCACCAGTGTAATGGACTGGTAAATCTGCCAGCCAAACGGCTTTGCAGTTCCCATTAAAAGTGCCGGGTCCCACATGCCGTTGTACTCGACAATAACAATCCATGGGTCATACTGCTTATCCAGTTCTTTTAACTTTTCTTCGGTTAAATCTTCTTTTTCAAGTACAACCATGCTCACACCGTTATCTTTGAGCATTTTTTCATCGTACTCCTCCTCGCCTTCTTCGCATACAATAAGCAGCTTATTTTTTGCTTCCGCAAACTGTCCCATCTCGATTGTTTCCGTTATAAACCGGGTTTTTCCGCTGTCTAACTGTCCGTTAATAAAAAATATCGGAATCTGGTATTCTTCTTCTGCCATATGTCCTTCCTTTCAACTCCTATCCCTGTGAATTGCCGCAGAGCTTAGGCGATTTCAAATAATGTTTTTAACGCATCTTCTTTTAATTCGGCACCGATGACACAGATTCTTCCTGTAAAATCTGCCTTGCCGTCACGGATTTCGTATTCTCCCGGTACTAAATCAAAATACATCCATGTGCCGTCCGTGCAAGGAAGCATACCTTTTGAACGCAGAATCTTACCGTATTCTTCTGTATTGGCAAGCTTCTTTAAGATGTCTTCAAGTGTTTCTTTGTCGTATTTATTCGGTGTTTCTGTACCCCAGCTTGAGAATACGTCATCTGCATGATGATGTCCCTCATGGTGGTGATGATGGTCGTGTCCGCAGCCACAGCCACATTCTCCATCATGATCGTGATGATGTTCATGGTCGTGGTCGTCATGGTCATGGTGGTGGTCATGTCCGCAGCCGCACTCCTCGTCATGATCGTGATGATGATGGTCGTGGTCGTCTTCATCATGGTCATGGTGATGTTCATGTTCCTCATCGTGAGGATGTCCGCAGCCACATTCCTCGCCGTCATGATGATGGTGATGTTCATGCTCATGTTCTTCGTGTGCTTTTTCGGCTGCTTCCGCAAGCATTTCCAGTTCGAGGTTGGTTACATTTTCCATGGCACCTAAAATCTGTGTACCCTCTAAGTCATCCCAAGGTGTCGTAATAATATGTGCATTGGCATTGACTGTACGAATCAGTTCAATAGCCTTCTTTAACTTGTCTTCGCTGACATTCTGTGTACGGCTTAAAATGATTGTGCCTGCATGTTCAATCTGGTTGTTGAAGAATTCACCGAAGTTCTTCATGTATACTTTTACTTTAGAAGCATCTGCTACAGTTGATGCACTGTTTAAGCGGATTTCATTTTCGATATGAAGGTCCTTTACTGCCTTAATGACATCGGAGAGCTTGCCGACACCTGACGGCTCGATGATGATTCTGTCCGGATGGTACTTGTCAACAACTTCCTTTAAAGATGTACCGAAGTCGCCTACCAGTGAACAGCAGATACAGCCGGAATTCATTTCCCTGATTTCCACGCCGGAATCCTTTAAAAATCCACCGTCAATACCGATTTCGCCAAATTCGTTTTCTATCAGAACGACCTGCTCGTCCTTTAATGCTTCTTTTAATAATTTACTGATTAAAGTGGTTTTTCCTGCACCTAAAAATCCTGAAATAATATCTACCTTTGTCATGATTATCTTCCTTTCTGCCTTTACGGCAAGTTCTAATCTTTTCCTTATCTTTTATTATACCAATGCTGTCAACTCCCCTGTTCCTGCCGATAAATATAAAATTCTTATTAAATATAGTCCGAAATATACGGAATCTTGTGAAACAATACATCATCTAAATGTTCTGCAGCTTCCTCCGTGCCTTCTATCCGCTCCATTTCATACAGACGTTCTGCGGTCTTGTATCCTAAAAGCAGGGTTGTGAGTGTCGCAATGCTCATTTTTAAGGTATAATCTGCGGGTTCTTTTGTAATTTTACAGTGTCCGTCCTCAAACAGCACCGTCACCGTCTTATTATTCCATGAAAGCAGTTCATCATGCAGTTCAAACGCAATCCGCACCGGTTTTTCGTCCGGGTCGCACGGATAATTTTCAAAGAACTGCTCCACATCGACGATTCTGCCCATGCAGTACGGACGAATCATTTCGCGGATATCGCCGTCATCCATTTCAAAGGCTATCGGCTCGCTAAAATAGGTGTTTCCGCGGACTTCATCAATCATGGATTCATGCGCACGGATATACTCCCACAAGCCTTGCTGTGCCTCACGGTTTAAATAAATCATTTCTTTTATGTGCATAATGTCGGACTTGATTAGATAAACCATGTAACCGCACGGCTTATCCGCTTCATTGTAATAGACTGCCACATTGGTGTCGTCCTCGTCCCAGCGCCAGTATTCTTCCCATGCCAGCGCATTGCGGAACAGACAGCCGTGTGTCACGGATGCAAAAGTCGAATGAAGATTCATAAAATCGGCATTTTCCCAGTCCACGCGGCGCACATACCCCGGCGCAGTCGCTTTCGCCGGTATCTGGCGGTCTTTGACCGTATAGGAGATTTTATTGGATACGATTTCCCAGCCAAGCTTGTGATACAGCGGAATGGAATACGGATACAACAGTGCAAACGACTGGCCCTTATGCCGCATATTGGTCAGGCTCTTTACCATGAGTTTTTTCATAATGCCGTGTCCCGAATACTCCGGATAGGTGCAGACACTTGTTACAAATCCGATCTGAAAAACCGTGTCGTAAATATTCATTTTGAGCGGATAAACCGCAAACTGCGAAATGAGTGTCTTTCCGTCAAAACAGCCCAGCACGTCCGCACGGTCTAAGACCGGGAACTTGGACTGTTTAATCTCATCGTCCCGCCAGCCGGTTTCTGCCAGTTCCTGTTCTGTCACCTGAAAAGCATACCTAAGCAGCGCATTATACTGGTTGACATCATCCGTTTCCGTTTTTAACGTTCGTATTTCGTATTTTGTTTTCCTAGCCATTTTATCCATACCCTTTTCTTCATTTTCATAGTAAAAGCCTATGATGCAAAACACCACAGGCTGTTATCATACCCTATATTACATTTTAAATCTATATCCGACACCCCAGATGGTTTCAATATACTGCGGCTTTGACGTATCATACTCAATCTTTTCACGAATCTTTTTGATATGCACGGTAACGGTTGCAATATCACCGATAGAATCCATATCCCAGATTTCTTTAAACAGTTCGTCCTTTGTAAATACGTGGTTTGGGTGCTCTGCAAGGAATGTCAGCAGATCAAATTCCTTCGTCGTAAAAACTTTTTCCTCGCCGTTGACAAAAACACGTCTTGCCGTCTTGTCAATCTTAATGCCGCGGATTTCAATCACATCATTTTCCTGCTTTGCACTGCTGACCAAGCGCTCATATCTTGCCAGATGTGCTTTTACTCTTGCCACCAGTTCGCTCGGACTGAACGGCTTTGTCATATAATCATCTGCGCCGACACCCAGTCCGCGGATTTTATCAATGTCTTCTTTCTTTGCCGATACCATGATAATCGGTGTGTTTTTGACTTCACGGACCTGACGGCAGATTTCATAACCGTCCGTTCCCGGCAGCATGACATCTAAAATCATAATATCAAAATCTTCATTTAAAGCGGTTGCCAGTCCCTGTGTACCGTCTGACTTAATGACAACTTCAAAATCACTTAATTCCAGATAATCTTTTTCAATTTCTGCAATGGCTTCTTCATCTTCTACTATTAATACTCTGCTCATACCCCAATTTCCTTTCTGTTTTACATTTCTGTGTTACATTTTATCTGAGTCCCTTTGCACTCTTTTTTCCACTTTTATCTTCTATACAATAATGGGAATTATCTTTATATTTTAACAGATTGATATGCATGGCTGTTCCTTCGCCCTCCACACTTTCTGCCCAGATTTTTCCCTTGTGGTCTTCAATAATTTTTTTAACAATGGCAAGTCCGATACCACTTCCGCCCTGCCTGCTGTTTCTTGATGAATCCGTTCTGTAAAAACGTTCAAAAATACGCGGCAGTTCTCTTGCCCCAATGCCTTTTCCGTTGTCTGCCAGCAGAATGTGTACATAATCACCCTCGTCATAAACGGCAATTGTAATTTTTTCTTTCCGGCTTTCGTCGCGGTATTTTACGGAGTTGCTGACAATATTGTTGATGACACGCTTTAACTGTTCCGCATCTGCAACGATAAACACATCATCCCCCGCATAACAACGGTAATCCAGATCAATGCCCTGCGCTTCTAAGTCAATCTTAATCTCCTCACAGCAGTCATCAAAATATCCCTTAATCGGAATCTTTGCAAAGGAATACGGCACACGATTGGTATCTAACTTGGAATAAATCGTCAGCTCATCAATCAGCTTGTCCATATCATTGACCTTATTGGCAATTGTACGCAGATACTTTTCCTGCTTCTGCGGTGTATCCGCAATACCGTCCTGAATCCCTTCCACATAACCTTTAATCGCCGTCAGCGGTGTCTTTAAATCATGTGAAATATTGCGGATCAGCTCTTTTTCTTCCATATCGGAACGAATCTTGTCTTCGGACGACTGCTTTAAAATGACACGCATTTCCTCAAAATCACGGCACACATCACCGATTTCATTTTTCGGGACATTCGGCATTTCAAAATCAAAATTACCCGCCTGTATATTATGTGTCGCCAGCTTCAGCTTATTAAGCGGTGTCACAACGGAACGGTATATCCACAGATTCAGTATCAGGCTTGTAATCACCAGTATCAGAAAAACTGCCGCAAACAGTTCGATTGCAAACATTTTCAGCTGCGGTACAATCTGATTTAATGATGTCAGAATGGATACACTGTATTCATTGCCCTGACTGTCGGAAAAATTAATCTGCTTTACCAGTGTCTGGTAGTCGCCGCCCTTATAAAGTGCCACATCACAAATGTTCTCATCTTCATCATATGCCGGAAGCAGCTCATCAATATTTTTTCCTTTAAGCACCTCTGACTGATATGTATAGACCCCGTTTTTACGGACAACCAGCTCTGAGAGCTTCTCTGACAGTCTGTAATCAATATGCTCCAGATAGCTTTCATCGTTAAACTTTTCCGGATTTTCCTCTGCAATTTCACGGATATCGTCATAAATATTTTCCGTAATCTTTCCCATCAGCTCCATCGGCGAGTAAAAATCAATCAGAAATGTCTGACTGTCTATCTCATAGGTCTGGTACATATTCTGTGCATGGATTTTATACATGCCGCAGATAACCAGTCCGCACAGAACCATCGGAAGAATACTCATAATGCAAAAAGTTAATATTAATTTATTTTTCAGTTTCATTGTCATCTTCATTTCTGCGCACGCCCTACGTCTATTTTAGCTATATTCTGCAGCCTATATGATTCCGGTCCGCATAATGAATTTGTGTTCTGTGCGCACGGACACAAAATGCGTGTGTGAAATAGATAAATACCAAATTTATCATATCACAAATTGTCTTATTTTTATCAAAACAAACAATAAATTTTATTAAATATTAGTAATAAAAGTAAAAAGGCTGGTACACACCCACGTTTCCGCATCAGTGTATACCAGTTTTCATCAGCCGATTTTTAATTTAAATTTCTGTACATCTCTTTCTGAATCGACACGTTCAATTAAAGCACCAAGACTTCTTAACTTTCCTTCAAAATCTTCGTACCCTCTCTGAATATATTCAATGTCCTCAATTTCGGAAATGCCTTCCGCTGCAAGTGCTGCAAGTACAAGTGCCGCACCCGCACGTAAATCCGGTGCTGCAAGCTGTGCGCCTGTAAATCCGGATACACCTTCGATATAAGCGGTGTTACCCTCTACCTTAATCTTGCTGCCCATGCGGTTTAATTCGTCTACATATTTAAAACGGTTTTCAAAAATGCTTTCCGTTACCATGCTTGAACCGTTGGCAAGTGCAAGAACAACTGCCATCTGTGGCTGCATATCCGTTGGAAATCCCGGATACGGGAGTGTCTTTACATTGGTAGATTTTAATTCTTCACTGCCAATAACACGTACGCTGTCATCACCTTCAATGACCTGACATCCGATTTCAAGCAGCTTTGCAGATAAAGATTCCAGATGTTTTGGAATGACATCTCTTACCGTAATATCACCTTTGGTTGCTGCTGCCGCAAACATAAATGTTCCCGCTTCAATCTGATCCGGAATAATCGAATACGTCGTACCGTGCAGACGGGAAACGCCTTTAATACGGATAACGTCTGTTCCGGCCCCTTTGATATTCGCGCCCATTGCATTTAAGAAGTTCGCTACATCTACGATATGCGGCTCTTTTGCTGCATTTTCAAGAATCGTATCGCCTTCTGCCATGCAGGAAGCTAACATCAGGTTAATTGTTGCGCCGACTGTCACGACATCAAAATAAATGTGGCTGCCCACAAGCTTTTCTGCCTTTGTATGAATCTTTCCGTAGGAAATATCCACTTCCGCACCCAGAGCCTTAAAGCCCTTGATGTGCTGGTCAATCGGACGGCTTCCGATATTACATCCGCCCGGAAGAGCCACCTGGGATTCCTTATACTTTCCAAGCAGTGCGCCCAGTAAATAATATGACGCCCTGATTTTCTTAATATATTCGTAATCTACATTAATATCACTGATAGAACCACCGTTAATCTGAACGGAATTATTGTATACATAAGTAACCTTTGCACCAATCCCCTCAATTGCCTGTAAAAGTACACGAATATCCCGTACATTCGGCACGTTTTCTATCGTTACCGTTTCATCTGTCATAATCGCAGCAGCGAGAATGCCGAGTGCTGCATTCTTTGCTCCACCTATGGAAACTTCTCCTTGAAGGCGTACTCCACCCTTAATCACATACTGTTCCATTGTTATGCACCTCTATCTTATCTATATCAACTTCATTATTATTTTCAACATATTCTGTTAAATTATAACATAAACATCACATTTGTAAAGAGTATAGCCAAAAAAACCTTGCGAAAATAGCTTTGTTTTGCAAAGGCGCATTTACAGTATATGCTTTATCTGATACATAAGAACTATCTTTTACTGAATAAAGCGCAGTGGATTTACGGTGCTGCCGTTTATCCACAGCTCAAAATACAGACACGGTTCATCGCAGTTTCCGGTACTGCCGCTGTTGGCAATCAGCTGTCCTGCTGTCACATTCTGCCCTTTTACCACACCAATTGCATCAAGGTGTCCATATCTTGTTACGGAGCCGTCTTTATGTGTAATGTCAATACAATATCCGTAATCTGCATACCATCCGGTACGTGTCACCGTACCCTCTGCTGCCGCATAAACAGATGTCCGCTCTTTTGCAAGCCAGATGACACCGTTATTTACATTTCCGCCAAACTGTCCGGAAACCGGTAACCCATACGCACTGTCTGACTGCGTACCCACTGAAATCACCTGTGGCTGCGATTCTGTCTGGACTTTTTCATCTATAATCTTCGTATCTGTCCGTCTTCCATTAATATAGGAAACCTCTGCCGTAACCTTTCTGGTTCCTGTGCTTCCTTCTTCCTCTATCGTATTCTTACCCTTCTGTGCTTCCTCATCCTGTATATACTGCGGTGTTGCACGATACGTCTCATCATATGTTTCACGCTTTGTCATCACAACAGACAGCAGGGTTTCCGGTACGGAAAGTGTTATCATCTCACCCTCTGCAAGCACCGAATCCGTATCCAGCTGCGTATTCCATTCGTAAATCTGTTCTTTATCAATTCTGTAATCGGAAGCGACGGATTCAACGGTTTCTCCCGCCTTTACTTCATATAACACACGGTTTTCTGATGATTTTGTCACTGCTTCGTAAGCCGTGTCCACATTGACAATCCCGGTCTTTGCAAGAAGAACTTCGCTGACAGTTACATTCTGCGCAAAATCAATGGATGTAATCCCGTCATGCACGACCGTTCCGTCTTCCTGTGTCGTGGATGCCTGTCCGCTTAGTACCGCAGATACGATGTCTTTGCTGGCATCCGTCTGGGTCTTTTCAAAGCTGACGGTATAATCTCCGCTGCTGCCTGCAGCCTTTAACTGCACCGTATACTCTTTTTGGGTGTCATACTGCTGTTCCACACGGGAAAGCAGCGTATACACATCATCCAAACTTGCAAGTGTAACCGTTGCATCGTCCATTCTGACCATATAGGCAATCTGTGAATTCACATCTGTTATACTGGAAAATAATGCACTATAGATACTGTCTGAGAGTTCTTCCTCACTCATGCGTTCCGCCGTAAGATGGCTCTCTTTAATTACCGTATACTCCGGCTCCATATATATAACATCAGGATAAATGCGGGAAAGCCGTCCTCTTGCATCTGCAAGCGCTTTTGCCGCATCTGCGCGGGAATTGGCAGCCCCGACTTCTGTTCCGTTTACTTCTATACGGTAATACGCTACCTGATTATTTAAAAGATTCTTTTCTACAAACGGTATTGCAAATAAGCATACCATACTGGCAACAAACATTGCTGTCAGCAGCATCAGTCTCATTCTTTTCCCATATTTGGTAAAATGTGACATGACTCTCTCCATTTCTGCCGTGTGACGGCATTTCTATCATAATCTATAACATAATCCATAAACTGTGTAGTTTACTGTTTTGTAACACTTTTGTAATATTTGTCATGTTACCATATCCGGAGCAATTTGTAAAGAGCGGGCATCTTTGATGTCCGCCCTTTTAAGCCTGTAGTGTTATTCTTCTTTTTTACGCGAATCAAAGTAGACAAACGCATCTATTTTTTCAAGAATATCCGCGAAAATTTCCCGCGGCGCAGCTTCAATGTATTTCGTCAGGATTTCATTTTCCTGCTTTTTATAACGGCCGTAGAAAATGTCGTACAGGTTGTGACCGCGCACGTAAATCCGGATATTTTCAATGTTATCCACAATGTCCTGACGGGACTGTATCTTTATCCCCGTTTTTTTTAACATGGCTTTCACACTTGTTAATTTATAGAGATATTCCTGATATTTACTCCACAAAATGTCGTAAAACGCATCGACACTTTTTACAACACCAATCTGCGCCATGACTTCCGGAAACAGAAAATAATTCTCAAACGAATAATATTTTAAAATCAGCACATTTTTCTCCGTAACCCGTGGAAGATTGCCTTTATCTTCATGTGACCGGTCGCCGTAATATTTGCAGAGCTGCTGTCCTAACTGCATCCTGTTTTTGCCGTCGCTGTCCCGGATCATCATAAAACTGTCCTTTAAATAAACGGAATTAATGTATTTTAAATTGGCATACGTCTTGATATTCGTGCAGCTGTTGGTGGAAATAATCGCAATGCGCTTGAGCTGTCCGGACTCATCATAGACCTCGGAATAATATTTTTTAAGCAGCAGCGGCAGGCGGCTCTTATCCTGCTTACCCTCAACAATAAAGACAAAGCTCACATTCATCAAGTCATTTGCCGTGTAACCCAGATCATTTAAAATGGCATCCAAGTCGGTGTCTTCACGTACACACGTATTGTACCTGCTGTCGGAATACACCTGACGGATCTGTCCCGATGTAAAGTTAAACAGCATCTCCGGCTCGTGCGTGGAAAATATAACCTGATTCTTTTTGGACAGCCGGTAAAGGATTTCACTCGCAACCTTTTTTAACTGCGGGTGCAGATAAATTTCCGGTGTATCTACCATAATAATATACGGTGCTGTGTTTTTTGTATCCACATAGGTCTGAAGCAGGGATAAAATGTAAATGCTTTTTAAGCCTTCACCGAGCGCATCCAGTCCGCCCTCTTTTTTGCTGCCGCGCATACGCACAACGGTATCAATTTTAAACAGTTCGTCCGCATCAAATTTAATCTCATAATGAATTTCATGGGACTGCCCGCCGTTGCGGCTGAAATAGTAGTTTAAACGCTCTGACAACCGGTTTAAATTACACGTAAATAATTTGTACTGCAACAGGCGGCTCGTTTCCATCAGTGTCAGCTGTTCCGGCGTTTTTTTCTGGATTACGCCGATACATTCAAAGCACTGGTGGCATTTGCGTTTTTCATCAAAAATGCACCGGTCGTCCCGCAGTGCCTGCAGTCCGGTATCCTGCTGTAATAAAATCAAATCCTGACTGATATCTTCCTTGTCACGGTACTGGTCCACGAAATAGATTTTCGGAAAAATACTTTTGATATAACGGTTGTTTTTAAAATAACCGTCTTTATAGCGTACGATGCCGTTTCTGCCGTAAATGTATTCAAATTCAAGCGTGCCGCCATCCTCCGTTTCCTGATAGGACGGCAGCTTTTTACAAAAATTTTCTTTCCACAGTGAGAACTGCTTGAAATTACCGACAATGCCGTTCTGATGCAGATACTCTAAATCTTCATCTGTAATCAGAAGCTGTATGCCGATGGTAATATTGCCGTCCCGGTGGTGAAAATCCGCTTCGGATATGGCATAATCGCCGGATACCGCGCGGATTGCATCAAGCATGACAGATTTTCCGGCATTGTTTCTTCCGACTAAAATAAGTACGTCTTCAATATCACGGATTACCAGTTCCTCTACGGATTTAAAATTTTTAATGGACAACTGTGTGATTTTCAACGAAAATGCCCCCTTTTTGTCTTACTTTTTTCCTTTTTCTTTTCGGGTATGTTTACCGCTTCTGCCTTTCGCTTTTACACCTTTTTTTGTGCTGCTTTTAGACTTGTGTTTCGGGTTGTTTCCGGCAATGCTTTGGGGTTTGTTTTTTGCTACGGAATATCCGAATGTGCCAAGCTTTTTACCCAGTGTAAAATATTCACCGTGGGAATATGTCACTAAATCTGCCGCATTTAAGTCAAATCTGCCTTTTTCATCCATGTAATCATCATCAACCCGCACCGCCACGACTTCTGCCAGAAACATATCGTGTGTGCCCAGTTCAAGCACCTGTGTCACACGGCACTCTATATTGACCGGACTTTCCGCAATGCCCGGTGCTTTTACCTTTTCTGACGGCTGCGGTGTCAGGTGCATTTCCTGAAACTTATCAACATCCCTGCCGGAACGCACACCACAGTAATCGGTTGCACGGCATAACTGCTTTGTCGTCAGATTTACAACAAATTCTTTTGTTTCCTTTATAATGTCATAGGAATATCGGTTTTTCCTTACGGAAATTGAAAGCATTGCCGGATCTGAACAGATTGTTCCTGCCCATGCCACGGTAATAATATTCGGTTTTCCGCCCTCGCGCTGGCAACTCACCATCACTGCCGGTACGGGATATAACATATTTCCCGGTTTCCACGTCTGTTTTGCCATTTTTAAATGTCCTTTCTGATTTTTGTATTCGGTTTCTGTGTTATATTTGCATTCTTTTATGGATACACTATCTTATGATGTCATCATCAAACCTTTGTATATGCCGTATTCCGGCGGATTGGAGTTTTATGAATACTGTCACCCAGAAACTTACGCGCTTAAAAATATTTACCGCAGTTTCTTTTATCCTTACTGCGGCGCTTGGCACTGCCTGTCACTTTGCCTTTGATTTTTTCGGTCAGAGCCGTCTGATTGCCCCTTTTGTTCCTGTCAATGAGTCTACATGGGAACATTTAAAGCTATTGTTTTTTCCGTTTCTTTTACTGCTTGTAATCGGCTGTTTTGCCGGTATTGCAGGCGGCAATGCACCTATTTCCAACCGCAGTCTGAAAAAAATGTTTTTATCCTGCTACTGGGACGGCGCGGCATTTGGCGAACTCTGCGGCATGGCAG
>ULQC01103979.1_pt1 | contig 12214 bp, 10 predicted proteins | sample 1954091 | NCBI WGS metagenome assembly ULQC01 (sample SAMEA4835645, study PRJEB28245) | human gut metagenome | biome: gut microbiome; material: fecal sample | place: Denmark | collected 2008
TAATTATAATTCTGTTCATAATCCGGAAAATATTAGGATGCCAATTGATGAACAAAAAAAATACTTGCAGAAGTTTGCAGAACCAAAGGACAATTATGAGAGAAGCTTTTTTAAGTTTAAATGCTTTTGTACATATTGCTATTATAAAAAAAAGTGGATTATTCTACTATATAACATAGGTGCTGCCTTGATATATCCGATTATCTTTAAAATATTAAAGACAAGAGGTAAAAAGATGGGAGAAAAATCAATAGAATCATTTGATGCAGTTATTGAAAATGTACCTAATTTAAGAAATGATGATATTATTCCAGAAGAATTGATGAGCTCTTTGAAAAAAATAAAAGAGATTAAAAGCATAGACTATAAAAATGCATGCCTGAGTAAAAATGCTATAGAAATCTGTAAAAATTTAGAGAAAAGATATTTTTGGTATTTTTATTTTAGGCTAATTTCTATGATAAAAATAGCTCAGTTTGATGAGTACATAATGAAATATAATCCTAAAAAGATTATCTTTTATAGTTGTGAGAGAGAATTCTCTGGGCCATTACAGACATTATTATGCGAAGCAAATAACATTGAGTACATTTCATTCATGCATGGAGATTATTTATATTCTATTTCTTTTGCTTTCCAACAGTATACAAAGTATTATACATGGGATCTCGCATATAACAAAATGTTTAAAAATTTAAAATGTAAAAGTCATTTCATTGTTTATCTTCCGAAAAAACTTACTGGAATAGCTGAAAATATAGATAAACATGAATGTGAATATTTTGCAACTTATTATTTATCTGACGAAACGCGTGAATCTGTCGAAAAAATATATCAAATACTGAATTTATTTGAAAAAATGGGGCTGAGATGTAAAGTTAGACCTCATCCTCGATTTTCAGATATTAATATGCTTAAAAATGTTTTTAAAAACATATTGATAGAAGATGTTATTGAATGTTCTTTACAGATGTCTATTACAAACTCTCTTTATATCATAGGCTTGAATTCTACAGTACTGTCTGAAGCTTTTTTTTCAAATAAGGATATTGTTATAGATGATATTTCAATGCCAGATAAGTATAATGAATTGAAAGAAAAGGAATACATTATGCTGGAGAGACCACACATGGTTTTTTCTGACTTAATTGATAAATTAAAAAACAATATAGTTGAATATGATAATTCATATAAATTTTATCATAATTAAGTAAAATAGATTGGGAAGGCAATTGTTAATGGATGAATATTTAAATATAACGGTTTACAGCGTTATATATCTTGTGGCTATTGTTGTAATTTTTATATATACGATAAAACATCAACTAGACGTTTTATGTGTAGGTGTAGTCTGTTATGTGGCTTATACCATGTATTGCTTTTTTGGATATGGCATATCGGGACAATACAGACCACAATTATCAACGGAACTGTATTTGCTTGTCTATATGCAATTAGTGATTATTATGTTGTGTGTCGTTTTTGCACGATATAAGGATACCCCTTTAAAATGTAAGGTTATTACTGTAAAGACTACGGATGTTTATCAAGAAAAGAAAGTTACCAACGCATTTTATGTATATAATACTATTATAGTACTGTTTGCATTTATCAATGTTTTGATTGTTACTCCAGCTGGATTTGCAGATGGCAAGGAGACCGTATGGGAAAAAACAAATATTCTATATATAATTAGTTTGTATGGCGCATATCCATCTTTTGCATATGGGATACATAAAAAGATAAAAACAATTTGGATACCAAGTCTGTTGGTTGAATTAACAATTTTTTTTGCTGGCTCTCGCGCATTTGCAACAACACTTATTATTTTATTTTTGTGCGAGCGTGGAACGGCACTATATACACAAAAAAATGGTAATTTAAAAATTTATTTAATAGGGGCAGGCGCAATTGTTTTTTTGCTATTCTATAGAATGATTGACCAGGCAATTATGCAGGGTGATATTGGAAAAGTTTTTCAGGTTATTTCTGATCCGCAGGCATGGCTAAAAGCATTAGAATTTAATGAGCCTCGTGTTATTATTGCAAATTATGATTATGTTATTACATCAGGTATATGTTTACCTGTTGGAGATATTTTGTACCGAATAATAGATATAATACCAGGCTTAACATCATTAATTCCAATTAAATTGGTGTATCCTGAATATTTCTCGGATTGGTTAATGAAAGAAGTAAATGGTTCTGCCGGTGTAGGGGGCACATTTTGGGGAGAAAGCTATGCGATGTTTGGCGTAATAGGAGTGATTGCCTTTACCTTTATATGGATGTGGTTACTAAGAATATGTAATAAACATTTGAATTATCCCAAACCTTATAGTAGCTTTATTATAGCGATAGGAATTTATTTGGCATGGTATATTAATAGATTAGATTTTAATAGAGTAGGACAATCAATTAAAATTATGTTCTTATGCTTCCTAATGTGGACAGTAATTTATGTTTGTTTAGGAGGTGAATTAAACGTAAACAAAAAAATAAAAATTCCATTCAGGAGAGAAACATGCTGTAGTAGATTATTGGATATAATATTGAATAAATTAGAAACTACTATCAGTAACATTGGGGGAAAATTTCAACCAATGTATAAAAAAATGTGGAATATTATTATTAAAATAAAGAAAAAGCGTTCATAAAATCAATTCGGTTATGAAGTATATTTCTATTAGGAGAAATAAGAGTGGAAAATAATAGTAATAAGACCATAATACTGAATATTGCTAGTACAATTATATTACAAGGACTAGCCTTTTTCTCTGGCCCAATTTTTTCCAGTACATTAGGAACGAATAACTATGGTATAGCTGTAACATACTTAGCTTGGGTACAAATTGCATACACAGTTTTTACATTACAAGCTGCAGGAACGATTCCGCAAGCAAGGATTTATTTTTCACCTTCAGAGCAATTAAAATATCAGTCAAGTGTTTTAAGTTTGGCTTCGATACTATATTTGTTTTTCTCTATTATTACAATGACTGTTGTTTTAATAGCAAAAAAACAAATAGAGATTAATCATTTGATGATCTTAATAGGATTATTGCAAGGCTGGGGTATGTATTGCACTCAGTTTCTTAACTGCAAATTTATCTATGAGTTTAAAGCCATTAATAATTTTGTTATCTCGCTCTTGACAATGAGTTTAACAATCGGTTTATCTTTATTACTAATAAAGCTGCTTCCGTTTGATATAAATTATTGGGGAAGAATTTTAGGACAAGCAACGGTATATGTGCTATTAGGAATTTGTATATTTGTTTATATTATAAAACGTGGGAAAACTTTATATGATAAAAACTATTGGTCGTTTAGCTTGCCTATTGCCCTACCAACGGTATTTCACTCTTTGTCAAATGTAATATTGCATCAAAGTGATAAAGTAATGATTAGTTGGCTATTAAATAGCTCAGCGGCAGGAGTGTATGCATTGTCATGTACGTTTGCTAGTGTACTTAACACTTTATGGAATGCGCTTAATAATAGTTGGGTACCATTTTATTATGAATACACAAGACTTGGGCAGATTGATAAAATAAAAAAGCATGCATACAATTATATAGAGCTTTTTACTATAATAACTATTGGATTTATTTTATTAGCAAAAGAAGTATTTCATGTTTATGCATACCAATCCTTTTGGGAGGGGACGGATTACATTCCACTATTTGCAATTGGGCATTATTTTGTATTTATGTATAGCTTTTGTGTTAATTATGAATTTTATCACAAGAAAACAAGAGCCGTTGCAATAGCGACTACTGGAGCAGCATTATTAAATATTACCTTGAATTATTTGCTTATTGACTTTATTGGAATTCAGGGGGCAGTGTTTGCAACTACAGTAGCCTATGGAATCCAATTTTGTTTTCACTATTGCTATGTAAAAAAAATGAACAATGGGGATTTTCCATTCAAAATAAAAGATTTTATACCAGGTTTGATTGCTGTGATAGGTGCATGCGTATTTTATTTAATAACTAAAGACATATGGACCATTAGGTGGGGAGTTGGAAGCGTTATAGGGGTATATATTTTGATTAAAATATTAAAAAGAAAAGAAATATTTTAGTCAAAGATTTTTTAACATATTTTTATTATTTTATGATTTAAATAAGTAAAACTAAGGAGGAAAAAATGATGTTAAATAATAAGACTGTATTAATAACAGGAGGAACGGGTTCCTTTGGTCATCATTTTGTTAATTACGTATTATCACATTACAAACCAAAAAAAATTATTATTTTTTCTAGAGATGAATTTAAACAGTTTAACATGCAGAGTGAATTTAAAGAATATGAAGATATTCTTCGATTTTTCATTGGGGATGTTAGAGATAAAGATCGACTTATGCGCGCACTCCGAGGCGTAGACTATGTAATTCATGCGGCAGCGCTCAAACAAGTTCCAGCATGTGAATATAATCCGATTGAGGCAATAAAAACTAATATAAATGGAGCATGCAATGTAATTGATGCATGCCTTGATACAGACGTAAAAAAAGTTATTGCACTCTCTACTGATAAATCTGTGAGTCCAGCAAACTTATATGGCTCTACAAAAATGGTTTCTGATAAGCTTTTTGCTGCAGCCAATGCCTATTCTGGTAAAGATGGAACAAGATTTGCTATTGTTAGATATGGCAATGTTGCAGGAAGCAGGGGATCAGTGATTCCATTTTTTAAAAAAATTATTCAGCAAGGTGGTACAAGTCTACCAATAACAGATTATAGAATGACGCGTTTTTGGATTAGTCTGGAAGAAGGAGTAGAACTAGTTATAAAGGCGCTAAAAGAAGCTCGTGGCGGAGAAACGTTTATTTCAAAGATTCCATCATTTAAAATTATTGACTTAGCGAAAGCTATGCTCCCAAATTGTGAAATGCCTGAGGTAGGAATAAGAGAAGGCGAAAAACTACATGAAGTAATGATTCAGGCAGAAGATTCAATGCATACCTACGAATATGAAAATAATTATATTATATATCCAAACTATAATTGGTGGAATTCAGAGAACCTTATACCAGGCGGAAGTTTAGTTGAACCAGGGTTTGTATATAGCTCAGGAACGAACAAAGAGTGGCTTAGTGTAGAAGATATAAAATTAAAGCTGAAGACAGATTTGGACTACCATGAATAGTGATAGGAGGAAGCAAATGAATACCTTAGCCATATTTGGAGGTAAACCAGTATTTGAAAAAAAAATAGGATATGGGCACCAATTTATTGATGATAATGATATACAGTCAGTTGTTAATGTACTGAAGAGTGATTATTTAACATGCGGTCCACAAATTGATGAGGCGGAAAAAAAATTATCTAAAATGGTGAATGCGAAATATGCTGTCTTGATGGCAAATGGAACAGCCGCATTACATGCAATGTGCTTTGCTGCAGGTATCGCTTCTGGAGACGAAGTAATTACATCACCATTAACGTTTGCAGCTTCAGCAAATTGTATATTGTATTGTGGGGGAATACCTGTTTTTGCTGATATTAATCCTGAGACATACAATATAGATCCTAAAAATGTTGAAAAATGTATAACTTCTAAAACAAAAGCTGTTATAGCGGTGGATTTCACAGGACAAGCAGTAGAACTTGAACAGTTACGTATTATTTGTGAAAAAAATCATATTTTATTGTTGGAAGACAGTGCTCACGCACTTGGAACAAAATATAATAATAATCCCATAGGGTCTATTGCCGATATGACTGAATTTAGCTTTCACCCTGTTAAAACATGCACAGCTGGCGAAGGCGGAGCAGTTACGACGAATAATATAGATTTTTATAAGAAGTTACTTCTTTTTCGTACCCATGGAATTACGAGGGTTCAAAATTTGATGAATAAACCATCAGAAGGTGATTGGTATTATCAGCAAATAGATCTTGGTTATAATTATCGCATTACAGATATTCAGGCAGCACTACTATCCAGCCAACTTGACAAATTAGATATGTTTGCAAAACGTAGGAAAGAACTTGTAAGGCGTTATAATGAAGCTTTTGCCCGAATGCCTGAAATAATAGTACAGAAAGAAATCGTGGAATCGGATACAGTTCGACATCTTTACATTATTCAACTTAATATGGAATTGTTGCGGTGTGGACGTAAAGAAATATTTAATGCCCTTCAAGCTGAGGGTATAGGAGTTAATGTACATTATATCCCAGTATATTCTTTCCCATACTATCAGGAGCTTGGATATAAGATGGGATGTTGTCCGAACGCGGAATACTTATATAATAGAATTATTTCAATCCCTTTGTTTTATTCAATGACTGATGAGGAACAAGAGAAAGTAATAGAAGCTATTGAAAAAGTAATTACGTACTATAGAAGATAATCTATGAAAGTATTAATAGAAAAGAATGGATTCATTGTGCTTGGCATCATAAATGTGAGAGTGAGAAACAGATCAAATAGTTGTGCGATTTTTATAAATTTGAATAATTTGAATGCCAATGGCTATATATGGAGGTAACATGGTGAAGTACTGTTTAGGTACAGTTCAATTTGGTTCACAATATGGAATACAAGGGAATAGGCAACCTTTAGAACGAGAAGTATTTGAAATGCTGAATTTTGCCATTGATAGAGGGATTGAAATCTTTGACACAGCTTCAGCTTATGGAGAGTCAGAAAAAATTTTAGGAGCATATATTAGATCACATCCTAAAATGAGAAAAAATATAAATATTGTCTCTAAACTGAAGCAAGATGCATTCTTATTGCATGATGATAATACGTGGGAAAGAATTGCCATTCAAAACGCTGAAGAGAGCATAGAACGTCTTGGCATCAACAAACTTTATGCATATCTGTTTCATGATGCAACATATATTTTTAATGAGATTGCAGTTAATGCGTTAAACGCGGTGAAAAAAGAAGGATTAGCTGACATGATAGGCGTATCTATATATCAGCCTGAAGAAGCAATGAAAGCATTAGAATATCCTTTTATTACGGCAATCCAGATACCATACAATGTATTTGACCAAAGGCTTGATGCCTGCGGTTTTTTTGAAAAAGCTAAAGCTAAGGGAGTGATGATATTTGCAAGATCGTCGTTACTTCAGGGACTTGTTGTGATGAATCCTGAGGTTCTCCCCTCTAGAATGGCATTTGCAGAAGTTTATCTCAGAAAATTACTTGACATATGCGATGATTATGGGGTATCCCCATTAGAGGCAGCGATTGGGTATGTTGGTGGTAAGAAAGAAATTGATTATGTTGTTTTTGGTGTTGACAATATAAATCAACTAAACGAATATATTTCTATTCGTGAAACTGTTCTTCCAACGAGCATGGTGAAAAGAATACAAGAAACATTTATAAATGTAGAAGAACGACTGGTCAATCCAGTATTATGGAAGTAGGTGGAAGAAATGAAATATCTTGTAATGATTCAGGCTCGATGTGGGTCTACAAGATTGCCGAATAAGGTTTTAATGGATTTATGTGGTAAACCAGCATTAGAAAGAATGATTGAGCGAGTGCAACGAAGTAAATTTATTGATGAAGTTATGGTTGTGACATCAATAAGTAAGGAGAATCTTCCAATAGTGCATTTATGCTCTGAGTTGAATATACGTATAGGAATAGGATCTGAAGATGATGTGTTAGATCGATTTTATCAGTATGCTAAGCTTTTAAAACCAGCATATATTATACGTCTCACGGCTGATTGCCCTTGCTTTGATTCAACATTATTGGATTTGGCTATTAAGAACTTAAATGAAAGCACAGATTATTGTGGAATGCTAAGCGAGTCATTTGCTGATGGGTTAGACTTAGAAATTATAAAATTTTCTGCGCTTGAAAAAGCATGGAAGAATGCAACACATGCATTTGAAAGAGAGCATGTTACTCAATACATCATTAGACATCCCAATCTGTTTGTGCTTCAGGATTTTTTATCTCCTATCGGATATTTTGGTAATCACAGGTGGACTGTTGACGAATCAGAAGATTTTGAGGTGGTAAAGATAATATACGAACATTTTTTTAAACAGGGAAACGAGTTTTTTAACTATAAAGATATATTAAATTACTTAGAACAACATCCGGAAATAGAAGAAATCAATAGTAAATATACACGTAATGAGGGCTTAAAAAAATCAATAGAAAAAGACAATATAGTGTAAATAAATCTGATAATAGTAACTATCATAAAAGGAGGAGAAATTATAATGTTGTCGTTTGAAAAATCGGAAGAGCTTCTTAGAAGAGAACTTAAGGTATCACCCTTAGCTGCCCAGACATATAGTAAATCATATCGGTATTTTTGCAAAGGAATAGCACCAAGTTATATGAAAAGTGGTGAAGGATGCTATATTTATGATGTGGATGGCAACAAATTTATTGATTTTATGTGTGCATTAGGACCAGTAACTATTGGTTATAATGATTCGCGTGTTAATAACGCAGTTGTTGCGCAAGCACATAAATTTGCAAGCGGATCATTACAATCAGAACTGGAAGTTGAGTTAGCTGAAAAATTGTGCAATATTATACCTTGCGCAGAAATGGTTAGATTTGTAAAAAATGGTGGGGATGCTACGACTGCAGCAGTAAGGTTGGCAAGAGCATATACAGGACGAGATATTGTCCTTATGTCAGGATATCACGGTATGCATGACTGGTCAATTGGTGCATCTGAAAATAATTTGGGTGTTCCGAGAGCAGTTTGTGAATTAACTAAAAATTTCATATATAACGATTTGGAAGATTTAGAAGAAAAACTTCAAAGTGAAAAAGTAGCAGCAGTTATATTAGAACCAATTCAAAGCAATGGGCCTAAAGAAGGATATTTAAGTGCAGTTAAAAAACTCGCACATGAATATGGAGCCATTTTGATCTTTGATGAAGTGGTTTCAGGATTTCATTATGCTCTGGGTGGGGCGCAAGAAATGTATAGTGTATCACCAGATCTTGTTGCATTTGGAAAAGGTATGGCTAATGGATATCCAATTTCCGCGGTGGCTGGTAGAAAAGATTTAATGGAACAAATAGAAAAAGGTGTGTTTATATCAACCACTTTTGGGGGTGATAGTATATCGATGGCTGCTGCTTTAGCAACTTTATCTATCATGGAACAGCCAGGATTTTATGAAAAAATAACTAAAATAGGGACATTTATTAAAAGCGGAATAGAAGAAAAAATTCGGAAATATAGTTTAGAGAAAGTTTTGGCTGTTAGTGGTCTCCCTGCACATTGTGGCGTTTCATTTGAAGGACATGGAACATTGTCGTACTTGGATATTCAATCAGTGTACTCACAAACAATGATACAAAATGGCATCCTGGTTTTTGCAATTTACTTTTTAAATTCTAGTCATTCTGAAAAAGAGGCGAAGGCGTATTTAAATGCTACTGATAAAGCGTTTGCATTAATAAGAGAAGCAATAGATTTAGATAACGTAGACAATATTCTGATGGGCGGAAAGATTGATCCAGTGTTTAAACGCAATATTAAATAATATGATATATTTTGTATGGAAAACACTATTATTAAAATGCTTTTGATATGATGGGGGATGTAGCATGTTTCACATATTTGAAAAAATAAAAAATGGTGGAGTATATATAATAGCAGAAATGAGTGCAAACCATGGAGGCAAGCTTGACAATGCGTTAGAGATAGTAAGGAGCGCTGCAAAAGCTGGTGCAGACTGTGTGAAAATTCAAACATATACTGCTGATACAATTACGATTGATTGCAATAACGAATTTTTTCAAATCAAGGGTGGACTATGGAATGGATATAAACTTTATGATTTATATCGCGAAGCAGGGACTCCATATGAGTGGCATGAAGCGATAAAAAATGAATGCGAAAATTGCGGAATTGATTTTTTGTCAACGCCTTTTGATTGTACAGCTGTTGATTATTTAGATGCATTAGGAGTAGAAGCCTATAAAATTGCTAGTTTCGAATTGAATGATATCCCTTTGATTGAATATGCTGCTTCAAAAGGTAAACCTATGATTATGTCATGCGGCATGGCATCACTTGAAGAGATAAGTGATGCTATACAAGCATGTGTGGGTGTTGGAAATAATGATATTATTTTATTAAAATGTTGTAGTGAATATCCAGCAAATTGGGAAGATATGCATTTAGGCAATATTCCAGATATGAGAGAAAGATTTCAGGTGCCTGTGGGTCTTTCTGATCATAGCTTTGGCAGTATAGGTGCGGTAGTAGCGGTTGCGTTAGGTGCCCAGGTAATAGAAAAACATATTAAACTTCAGGGCATTGAAAGTGCAGACAGTGCTTTTAGTATGGAAGTGGATGATTTTGCACTATTAGTCAAAGATATTAATATTGCAAAACAGATTATTAAAGGACCTGATTATTCTCTTTCTAATAAAGAGGAGGTCTCAACCGCATTTAGACGAAGTTTATTTGCGGTTAAGGATATTGACGCTGGTGATATTATTACGCTTGAAAATGTGCGTAGCATTAGGCCTAATGCGGGGATCAGTCCCAAATACTTTAAGTTAATGTTAGGAAAAAAATCAACTATAGCTTTAAAAAGAGGTCAACCTATAACACAAGAATTTTTTGAAAAATTAAAAGAAGAATGATAAGTAAAGTAATGGAATTTAAAACTGAACGATTAATTCTCAGGGGTATAAGGGACGTAGATGCTTCAAAAATTGTTGAATGGCGTTCGGATTATAATGTATACAGATTTTTTAAAAACCCTCATAAAATAACTATTGAGGAACATCTTTCGTGGTTCAATAGCATATATTTGTATGATAATAATCGTTTTGATTTTATATGTATAGAGAAATCTTCTAATAATAAAATTGGCGTATGTGGAATGGTGATAAAAGAAAACGTGGCTGAAATAAATTATTTGATAGCAAAAGAAGCACAGCATAGAGGCTATGCTGGTGAAGCGGTTAAAGCGTTAATAGATTGCATACGTGATATATGTAGTATTGACAAGATAATTGCAGAAATACACGAAGACAATGTTTCGTCAATATCTTTGGTTAAAAAACTTGGGTTCACTCCCTTATCAGTCGATGGTAGTTTTGTTAAATATGCAATAGGGTATTAAGAATGATAATAATAAGGGTCGATGCGAATCAGGATATTGGTATAGGACATGTAATGAGATGTCTTTCGGTTGCAAAAGCATTTTCTAAAATAAATGAGGAAGTTATTTTTTGTACAGCGGATCATAATAGTGATGAAATAATAAAAAAGAATGGATTTGATTCCATATGTTTGGATTGCGACTGGAATCAGGTGACATGTAAAGAGTTTTCGCAAATATTATATAAATATAAACCAAATTATACGTTAATTGATTCTTACTTTGTTACAAAAAATGACTTCAATAGTTTAAAACCTTTAACACCAATAGTGTATATAGACGATTTAAATGTTGAATGTTGGAATGTGGATATTCTGATTAACTATAACATTTTTTCCACGATGCTTGATTATTCAGGATACAACAAAACACAAACAAAATTAATGTTAGGACCGCAATTCGCACCATTAAGGGAAGAGTTTAAAAATTTACCAAAACATCAAATAAAAGATTGCGTTTCGGATATTTTGGTTTTATCAGGAGGATCGGATCCAGAAAATGTTTCTGAGAACATAATCCGGAGTGTGTGCAATGAATTTAAGTCAATTAACTTTCATTTAATTGTAGGAACATTAAATCCTAGAATCGACAAATTAAAAAAACTAGAAAAAGAAAACGTTATTCTACATATTAATGAAAAGGAAATTTCTAGAATGATGCGAAAATGCGATATTGCAATTTCTGCAGCGGGGACAACCTTATATGAGTTGTGTGCGAGCGGAATTCCAACGATTACATTTACAATTGCAGATAATCAAATTATGGCTGCAAAACAATTTGAGACAGAAAAAATTATGTTTAATGCTGGTGATTATCGAACAAAAATTAATTGTGTATATGAAATAAAAAAACACTTAATTTTTTTATTGGAAAATACGAAAATGAGAAGAAAATTATCGAATAAAATGCAAACTATAGTAGACGGAAAAGGTGCGGATAGAATAGCAGAAAATATCCTAGGCATATAAAATAAAAAATAAAAACATAGAGATAATTTATGAATCATTTTTAGAAATATTTTGGTATAAAATGCCATTGTACATTAGTCAATGATGTGAGACCAAATTCGTGAAAAA
>ULQC01031814.1_pt1 | contig 12212 bp, 15 predicted proteins | sample 1954091 | NCBI WGS metagenome assembly ULQC01 (sample SAMEA4835645, study PRJEB28245) | human gut metagenome | biome: gut microbiome; material: fecal sample | place: Denmark | collected 2008
GCTTGTAAGGCAGATGCTCTCCCAGCTGAGCTAAGCTTCCACATAAAAGGTTTTGATTGAAAACGGGCTACCCGACGTTTAATTTGTCTTGCGAACCTTGTTTTGTTCTCGCCACCTGACAGTAATATATTTTACACCAAAATTACGCATTTGTCAACACTTTTTTCGAAATTTTTATTGTTTTGTGACATTTTTCTGTTTTATCAACATTTATTTGTCATGTTTGTCTGTTTTGCACAAGAATAATATGCTTTTCTGCGGTAACAATATTTTAAGGGTGCTTATGTTGATTTATTCACAGGCATCACGTTTAACGGAAGGACGGTAACGCAACTATGCTTGACAAGATAGCACTTTTTATATTGCTTGTAGGCGGAATCAACTGGGGACTTGTCGGTCTGTTCGGATTTGACATTATAGCCTGGGCATTCGGCGGAAGTGCAAGTGTTATGAGCAGAATTCTGTATATAGTAGTAGCACTTGCGGCTATATGGTGCATTTCGCTTTTCTTCAGGCAGAACGAAGTTATAAGCACGGGCAGAGATAAAGACAGGATAAACAACTGATAAATGGACACTGTAAAATAACAGCCTAATGAAAATCCGGGACTCACTTTTTTCGTGAGCCCCGGTGTTTTTTATGGAAAACAATACAAATATTTTAGATTTTGCGGAAAACTAATTGTTTTTTGGTATGACAAAGCAAAGGTGTGGGGATTTACACCTTTGATGTTAAGGCAATACCGCACAATTAACGGCTATCGCCTTTGCCACACGCTAAGCTTGCATATTTCCCGTCAGCTTACACAAATTTTGCTTGACAGGCGCAAGCCTGCCTGCACTCAATTTATACAATCTGACTAAGCAATCGCACGACAATAACTATGCGGTATTGCCTTTATTTTATTTTTGTAAGCACACCTTTATCCATTTCGCAAACTGTATCACAGAGAATTTCGATATCTTCTGATGAGTGAGAAGCAATAAGAATTGTTTTTCCACGTTCTTTTAATTCAAGAAGATACTTTCTCATATCTGCGACGCCATCCTTATCAAGACCGTTAAACGGTTCGTCAAGAATTAAAATTTTCGGGTTTTCCATAATTGCTTGCGCAAGACCTAATCTCTGACGCATACCGAGAGAATACTTTTTCACATGACGTTTCAAATCGGGATCAAGTCCCACTTGTTCCATACTTTTCTTTATTTCTTGTTTACTGATTTTATTATTGAGTCCTGCAAGCAGTTTTAGATTTTTATAGCCTGAGTAATAAGGGATAAATCCGGGTGTTTCGATAATTATCCCCATATTTTTGGGGAAGTCAACATCCTTACCGACGCGTTTTCCGTCAACCGTTATTTCACCGCCCGTTGGCTTGATAAATCCGCAGATGCACTTCATAAGCATTGTTTTGCCTGAACCGTTTCTTCCTATAAGTCCATGGATTTTTCCCTCGTCAAAGCTCACTGTTATGTTTTTCAAAATATTTGTTTTACCTATAGTGAGATCTATGTTGTTTATGTCAATTATTCCCATCACTATTCCACCTGTTCTATATTTGTAAATTGAAACCGCTTTACTGCGATAATATTTAATAGTACTAAAATAATAACTGCTATACAAAAATAAATGTAAGAATACCATATAGGAACTATTGGTTTTCCGATTATTTCTTCATAGTGCAGCCAAACTATTGTATTTGCCATCGGGAACGACCACATTATATTCATTTTCAGCGAACAGGTAACAACGCCTGCCGCAACAATAGAAATTGCCGCAAAAAGTCCAAATGACTGAATATGGATCAATTTAAAAAAATATATTATCATTGACAGCAGGAAAAGATATGCGCACATAAGAGCAAGCGTTTGCAAGATCGCTGTAACAAGAGGTATCTGATTATACAGATTTGAAGGCAGAAGCGATGAGGTAAAGCTGTTTGCTTCATCAGGAAAACGAGCGGAATATTTTGTAACAACATCACTCCACGTTGTTGAAAACTCGCCTTTTGATAGCAGTACGCTGCCTGTCAGTACTACGCACAGAAAACTTATTATAGACATAAACAGAAATATTACCTGTCCCGCAAACCAGTTAAATCTGCCGGTTCGCTGAATAAAAAACAGTGTATTTCCGGTCATTTTAGGATAGTCGCTTATAAGCACCATAAATACGCAGGGCATAAGCATAACCAGCATTCCCGAGTTTCCGATCGCAACAAACGGTTCGAGTATGTTTAACGGTATTTCCATCTTTGCCGCACGTTCAAGCAAAGGCTCAATGGCAAGAGTACGCATAAATACAAGAAGCACTCCCACAATAATGACTCTTGGATTTGTTATCCACTTTATGTATTCCGATCTTGCTACAGATAATACACATTTAAAGTTTCTATTCACCGCTGTCGAGCCTCCTGCTTTGTGTAATAAGATAAATTATTGCTGCTGAAAAAAGAAGCGCTCCGTTATAGATAAGTACAAGCTTTTTATCATTCCCAAAGTCAGAAAGATATGAAAGTGCGTCAGGATTAAATATTGAACTGATTTTCAGCATTTCTGTGTCAACATTATTGTAATCGGAAACTGCCTGCGATTGCAGCTTTATGCAAGTTTGACTAACTGCATATTTTATAAAAAATGGTATGCACAGCACAAGATATTTGTTCCTGATGAAACCGGTAAACATAATCGCAGGAGCTGCGCAGACCGCTCCGTACAAAAACATTTCTCCAAGTTTTTGTAGTATAATAAAGCCATAACCGTTTTGCGTTAAATCCGGATAACTGTAAACGAGAAATTCTTCATATGTTTTTTTCAACTCAGCACTGTATTCATTTATATTTGGGAATAAAGCATAGTCTGCTAATGTAAACAATCCGAAGCCCAGCATAACCGCAAATCCTCCGCACAAACATGCAGTTATGAATTTAGACAGATTATAACATAACTTTGAACTTCGGAAGATTTCAAAGCGCACCGACTTTGCCTCATATTCGTCACACACAAGAGGAATAAACGCAAACGCAGATATAAGCGGAATAAAAAGAGAAAGCCAGCTTCCTGCCCCTTTAAGCATAACCTCAAACGAACAAAATCTTGTATCGCTAAGCATAAAATCTTTGTCAAAGGTTTTATGCGCCATAAATACTGAATACTTATCACCGTTCATTGAGTCTTCATAGATGTATGCGGAGAAGCAAAGTACAGCCGTAAAGATAATACAGATATAGAAGCCGTAGCCTGTAAGTATTTTGTATATATTAGTTCTTATGTTTCGGATCATCATTGTATCAACTCCATGTTTTCGGGAGCAGTAAAATATCCGAAATTTCCGCCGTCTTTTGCGTCAACATAACAAACATATGTCAAGTTGTCGTTAGGATTATTATCATCAATTGATACAGTGTCAGTTAATGATTCTATAGTTGTATTATCTGTACCGCTGTCCTTATTTGAACAATCGGTAAATAACATACTTAATTTAAGCATAGGAATCTCCTTCCTTCATGCAAAGTGCCAACGCTGTAATTTCAGTTCTAAAATGGCTTATATGATATATAACTGCACTCTTCGCTTGCCGCATTTACATATACACAATAGTATAAATCATCGTTCGGGTTGTGAGTTACAAATTTCCACGAAGGTTCGAGGTGGGCTGTCTCATAGTCGTCACTATAATTTCCCATGTATACAAATTCTATCGTCTGCAATTCAAACTTAACTCCCTTCGTCAGCGTATTGCTCATAATATTTACAGCATTTTCTAAAGTGCAGATGTTTTCAATAGGTTTTTCTATTTCGCTTATATTCGGAAAGCTTAAATCAACGAATGCATCAATATCATTCTTTTTTATCATAAGCGCTTCGCCGGATACCATATGTTGAAGTGAAGCATCTTGAGCTTGATTGGTGTATGCTTCATCTCTTCTATCAAAAGGAATATTATTCCATGCGGTGCTGAATTTAAAAACATAGCAATAGATATCATCATGTATATTATAAACATCTATAGTTGAAACATATATTGAATAGTTAGAATCAAAATCACACGGTAAAGAAGATAAGTAGTCTTTCTCAAAATATGTTACAGCCTCACCTATAGAAACATTACCGTCAAGAATACGGTATGTTTCATCATTGTGCGTTCCATCATTAAAGTAAGATGCAACCTTGTTATTCATATCGGACGGTATCCATGATGAAACTTTTGTATCATCTGTTTTGATGAGTGAGTATGCTTCTCCCTTATTCATCCAATGAGGAAAATCGTCAGAACGAAGCCACCATAAGTACTTATTATTATCTGTATCTCTATATAAAAATGAAAGAATATCTATATTACCGTTTTGTATTTGCTCAAGGTAATTATCAATCTTTGGATACCATGCATGTTTACCGTCATCTTCATTTTGATTATACACAATATTTTTCGAAAATGATGAAAAGAGCGCATTTGAAGAATTGTACTCGCCGAAAAAAAACTCACAGTATTTTTTGAAATTTTCAAGATTTTCGTTGTGTGGTACTCCACTACTATTCGCAACTGTCACATTCAGACTACTGCATGTATTTAATTCAGGAAGACGTGCACTGCAATTTGAAAAATCTAAATTAACATAGTTTTTATTCCTACAATTTTATAATCAGACAAGAAATTAACTGATACGTTTTCTGCTGTATCAGATTTTTTTTCGATATCTGTGTTTTGATTATTGCAAGCAGTTAAAAACAACAATGAAACAAATGTAAACAGTAAAATCTTTTTTTTCATATTCGATCTCCTTTGAATAATCAAAGTAAAGTGCGGCTATGCCGCACTTTACAATACAAGCTTCATAATGATAACAAACACGGACTATCTGCTTATGATACCGGTTACGTTAAGTACAGCTTTTAACGAAGTATAGGCTACCATTTCATATGTAACATCTTTAATTTCTCCGCTAATATACCATCTTCTTGAACCGGTATTATTATAGACAATTGAACCGGTTGACATAGTGTGTGTAGTAGATGATAATGTCAAGCTTCTGTTTGTAATGTCTGACATTGTGTTTACCTTACCGGTGTATACCTCGGAAGATGCTTTCATAGTTGCAGAACCTGTACGACTTTCACTGGTTGGCGCCCCATGAACATTAACATATCTTGCACTCTAGCTTGCAGTTTCTGAAACAGCGCTTACACTCATACCTCCGAATCCAACCGCCATAGTAGTCGTTGCCATGACAATGGCAATCAGCCTTTTAAACGTTTTTTTCATTTAAATGTCCTTTCCGATTGATTTTATCAATCATAAAAATATATATCTTACACATTCAACTTGTAGAAAATGTGTTTGATATTTAGTCCTTTTCTGCTTAAAATATCTCATAATATTTTCCGCTTCTGATTTGCATAGATTATAAAAGCTTTCGAATATGCGTAAGAAATATTATACAATAAAATACCTTATAAAGTCCGTTTGATTGTTTATAGTTTAACATATTAAATTAAATTTGTCAATGGATAAAACAACAAAATTAGGCAAAATCATTTGTGTATTATGCACTGATTTATGTCAATTTTGTATATAACGCAAACTAATAACATGAGGAAATTATTTATGGCAATATGATCAAAAACCTCACAGAATGTATATACCGGAGCAGAAATTTTTATCTTTTTTGTAATTTACGGTGGTAATTTTAGGCAATACCGCACAAAGATTGTGCGTCAGGTGCGCAGTCAGATTTTTCGTCAGATTGTACGGAAAAACCGCAGGCATACTAACGTATGTCAAGGGTTTTCTGTGCAATATAACGGAAAAGATGCAAGCAGATGACGTACAAAGCTTTTATGCGTTCTTTGTGCGGTATTGCCTTTAGTTGATATGGTGTATAATATCTAACTGTGGCAGTAATGTTTTTCACAACTCAATTATATAACAAAAAAGACTGCATTCCTACCTTTCGGAAACAATGCAGTCGATTTTTTTGTTTCGGTTGTTTTTTACAGTGCCTATCATATTCACGCTCCTTACAGCATATATATCAACAAACGATATGCACTGTTGATATAAGAAGGTGCTGTCTTATGAAAGGGGCGATTATGTGAAAGCCGGAACAATAACGGTACCGGATACGAAACGTGAAAGATGTGTTATACTCGGAGAATATATAATAGATAACGAAGCAACAGTAAGAAGCACAGCAAAGGTGTATGGTATAAGCAAAAGTACCGTACACCAGGATGTTACGGTAAGGCTTGCGAAGGTAGATCCGCATCTTGCAGGTAAGGTCAAGGAGGTGTTGCAGAAAAACAAGGACGAGCGGCATATAAGAGGCGGTCTTGCAACAAAGCTGAAATATCAGAACGGTTCAAAATGATACATAACTGCCCCTCAGTGTGAACGACACGCTGAGGGGCGGTTTGACTTATTGCTGTTGATTTTCATCCTATAGCGTCCTGTACAGCATCATAGATATGTACGGGCGATAATCCAAGCTCGTTGCAAATCCCGGCAAACTCTCTTGCTCTGCTTTCGTTCAGGAACACATCATGCACTGTGCATATTTCCTCCGCTGTAACCGCTCCGTCATTCTCTTTTATCCTGACGGCTATTATCGCATACGAAATATAATCACCTGTTTCGCTGTCCGAGCATTCTTCACGGATATAATCATAATGTACCATTTTCACAAAACCTTTCTTTTACCCAAATATATTACAGAGTAACCCTGCGTCTATATAATAACATATATACATTCGTTTGTGTCATATTATGTGAAAACAGCAATTTTTTCAGTGAAAACGGCAAATTCTGCTTTTGCACGATGAATAATATGCGTATATCAAGTGAATGCAAGACATTATATTCATCAAGCGAGTTTCATTTCATCCTTGAAAAACTCTTTTCCTGAGCCGATCTCAAAGTGATATTTGACAATTCCGAGATCCATATCGGAAAGTATGCCTTTACCCGCTTTTGCAAGCACCTTATCGCCATCAAGCATGAATCCGAAGCTCTGCTGATTCATAGCGGTAGGTGCGAGCAATGCGGCATTTACACCGTTTATAAACCACTCGGGCGTATCATCCTTTATTACCGCAACTTCTTCGAGTGATTTGCTTTTATGGGGTGTTCCGTGCGTCTTTCCGTAGCCGAGAGAGATAACACAGCACAGCTTCTCCCCTTTTGCAATCGTATAAGCGTTTTTTACTTTGGCGTATGACATTGCCACCCAACAGCTGTCAAGTCCGAGCTGTGCCGCCAGAAGTACAAGCTGTTCGCCGCAATATCCGCATATTTCGTTCAGCTTATCGTTTTTTCTGCCTATAAGAGCAATATAATCGGTAACGCCAGAGAACTTGCCGTAATGCGCCATAAAGCTGTCGAATGCCTTAGGCTCATCTGTTACAAGCTGTATGTGAAGCTTGCTTTCGGCATTCAGAAGGTCTATCTTTTCTCTGAGCATATCCGTTATTTCTTTTGGTATCTTTTTTTCGGGATCGTAGGCTCTTACAGCGTGGCGATTCTCCATTGCGGTTATAATATCCGTCATAAATCCTCCTTACAGGGCTTTTGTCATAAGCACATGAGGACAGTATTCATCATAATACTCTTTGCCGTGCTTCTTATAGCCCTGTTTCTCGTAAAAACCCGACGCACGAAGCTGAGCGGACAGTGCAACCGACTTTCCGCCGTCCTGCTTTATCTTCTGCTCCGCAAAGGATAATATCTTATCGCCGTAATGCAAGCCTCTGCATTCTTTAATGACGGCTATCCTGCCTATCATATACGACTTATGCTCTTCATCGTAAAAATATCTGCAAACGGCAACAGGCTTTTCTCCGTCATAACCGACTATATGCCTTGCCTTACTGTCCGTATCGTCAAATTCCGTTTCAAAGCCCTGCTCTGCTACAAATACTTCTGTTCGTATCTGCTTTGCATCCTCACAAAGCTTGTCATAAATCCTGAATGTCATTTATTATTCCTTTGTAAATACACTGCATTTTACAGAAGTCTGTTTTATGCCGTTTTCGCCGTTGACCAGATTCTCGCCCCAATCGGCAGATAAAACCGATCCGTCCCAGCTGTTTGCTATATCAAGATATTCTACACCGCCGCTGTTGCCTTTCCAGCTCCAGCCGATATATCCTATGCCGTTATCCTGACAATATTTCATTATAAATGCCTCGTCAACATCGCCGTCTGTATGCGTATAACCAAATTCGCCGACAATTACACACAGCCCGTTATCTGTAGCATATTTGAGATTTTTCTCGATAACCGAGCTGTTCTTTCCCGCTGTGCCGTACATATGAACGGCAAACATCGTATTCTTATCGGGATCGGAATCAAATACCTCTTTACCGTAATCGCCTATGCTCTTGGCATATTGTCCCCATCCTGCCGCATCGACAAGGATAGTATTCTTTATGCCTGCTTCTCTCAGCTTAGGGATAGATTCTGTATAGCCGTCACGCCATAATTCGCCGTTCCAGCCGCCTGTCCACTCGTTTGCGATATTGAGTATAACATACTGCTCCTTGCCGATAAGAGCGTTCTTCATCTCTATCCAGTAATCAGTAGCTTTATCAAGTGCAGTCTTATCATCCTTGCCGGTTGCGTCGTGTACTTCGACAACTGCGATCATCTCATTGTCGATACAGAGATCGATAACCGTTTCAAGCATATCCTCTGTATCTTTAGTCCACTGCTCGCCGTCTGAGCAAACAACACGCACTACATTTGAGCCTGTTTCGGCTATTGCTTTAATAGCCGTTGTATCTTCATCCAGATACCATGTGTGTGCGTGATTTATACCACGCATTATAAACTCCTTGCCGTTTGCGTCAAGCAGCTTTGTGCCTTCTACTTTGAATCCGCCGTTACCATTCTGTAATGATGAACCGCTGTTTTCTTCCTGCGATGCTGTGCTTTGCGATTCCGATGCGGCAGAAGAAATATCCGAGGATAAAACGTCTGAGTTTGTGTTTTGCGAGCATCCCGACAGAGCGAGTAATGCCGCACAGAGAGTTATTGATATTGATTTTTTCATTTTAAACCCTTTCCGTCCTTTGACTTTTCAAGTAATTCGTTTTTTATATCCCACAGCTTCTTTGACAAATCCACATAGTAAGTATGCGGATTTTCAAAACGCTTTACCTCGTCCCATAAAGTTTCTGTCTGCTCGGCGCAGTAGCGCTTTATTTCAAACAGCGACGGCTGTTTATATACAAGCTCGCCGTTTTTGAATACCGTAACGTGCAGTTCTTTTACCGAGTAATCGGTCAGCGTCTTTGTCTTCCATATTGCATCGGGATCGAAAATAGTGTGAGGCTTTGTGCCGTCAATTGTTTCATCGTATACACAAAGCTCGTCCGCAAGTGCCTTGCCGCTTTCATTGTCGTAGAAGCGGTACAGCTTCTTGTAATGGGGATTGGTTATCTTTGTGGTGTTTTCGCTTATCTTTATCTTGGGAATGATGTTTCCCTGTTCATCCTCCACTGCCGCCAGCTTATACACGCCTCCGAACACGGGTGCGCTCTTTGCGGTGATGAGCCTTTCTCCTACTCCGAAGGTATCTATCTTAGCCTCCTGCATCATAAGATCACGGATAAGATATTCATCGAGCGAATTTGACGCAACTATCTTACAGCACTGAAGTCCTGCCTCATCAAGCATCTTTCTTGCTCTTTTGGACAGATAGGATATATCGCCCGAATCAAGCCTTATGCCGAAATTTGTGATACCCTTAGGCACAAGCACCTCTTTAAATGCCTTTATAGCGTTCGGAACACCGCTTTTCAGTGTGTTGTAAGTGTCAACAAGCAATACGGCATTATCCGGATATATTTCGCAGTAAGTCCTGAATGCGTCATACTCGGTATCGAACATCTGCACCCACGAATGTGCCATCGTGCCGCCTGCGGGAACACCGTACTTGAAATCGGTCAGCGTACAAGCAGTACCTGCACAACCGCCTATATAAGCCGCTCTTGCGCCTATCACGGCACCGTCTGCGCCCTGTGCCCTTCTTGAGCCGAATTCAAGCACTGTTCTGCCGTTTGCCGCTCTGACTATTCTGTTTGCTTTTGTGGCAATAAGCGACTGGTGATTTATCGCAAGCAGGATATAGGTTTCTATAAGCTGTGCCTCGATAGCCGGTGCCTTTACGGTAAGGACAGGCTCGTGCGGGAAAACAGGCGTACCCTCAGGTACGGCGTAAATATCGCCGGTAAATCTGAAGTCTTTGAGATATTCGAGAAATTCTTTATCAAAAATCTTCTTACTGCGCAAAAATTCTATATCTTCGGCAGAAAAATGAAGCTCTTTTATATATTCGATTATCTGGTCAAGTCCTGCCACAATCGCAAATCCGCCGTTGTCGGGTACGTTTCTGAAAAATACATCAAAATATGTCGTGCGCTTATAGAAGCCGTTTTTAAAATAGCCGTTCGCCATAGTAAGCTCATAGAAATCGCACAGCATTGTGAAATTATCCTTGTTCATTAGTCTGCTCCTTTATTTTATTATTATCTGCATACCTTCCATAGTATCAAGGGCGGCATTGTGAAGTCGCTCGTCATTTGATGCTGTGAGCGTGCTGTCTACTATTATATCCGCATCGGGCAAAGCCGTCTTTGCAAGTACGGCATTGGCAACAACACAGATATTCGTTACCACGCCCACAAGCTCGACAGAGCCGTAGCAGGCGGTTTTAAGATACTCATAAAGAGCGTCCGAGCCGAAGGTGGTTTTCCTGAATACTATATCTTCGCCGGAAACGCAGTCGGCAACACTGCCGTACAGCTTATATCCGTCCGTATTCTCTATACAGTGAGGTACGGGCAGATGCTTTCCCTCATAGCTATCCATATAATCGTCATAATGAGTGTCAAGAGTAAATATGACATCATCGCCGTTTACATGATAGGAATTTATTTTGTTGGCGATTCCGAGTTCGAGCGTCTTTGCCTTTTCAAAGCCGAGCGAACCGCTTACAAAATCATTCTGATAATCCACTACAATTAAGCACTTTTTCATAATGCATCTCCTTTCATATCATGATACTATTTTACACCTATTTCAAGCACTTGTAAAGAGTTTTGAACGGCATCGGAAAATTTTGAACACGGCAATATTGTTCCGATTGACAGCATCGGAAATAGCTGTTATAATTTAAAAAGAAATAAATATGAAACGGAGAAGCTTATGATATACTCAAACCCGTCTTTTGAAACAGAGAAGCACACTCACGCATTTGGTGCGATGCTTTGGTGGGCAGTGAGCCTTATTTCTATGTTCACTGTCGGCACAGGCGTTACCGCTATCGGTCTGTGCGGTGCTTCGGTGCTTAAAATAACAAGCACCTTTTTGCAGGATAATACGATATTTGTCCTTATGCTGTTCTTTGCGGTGGCGATTATCATATTCTTTATCGGTCTGTTGAGATTCGCCTCAGTTCTTACAACGTCATATAAGTTTGACGGCAATACAATAATCAAAGGCACTCTTGCCGCAAGAGGTGGTCTTATCTCGAAAATCACTGCAAATACGGATTTTGAATTTGTGAGAGCGAATTTTGATACCGACAGATATAAAAAGACGATTTATGAAAACGCTGTCCTGACAGGCGAAACAAAGCGTTATCTTAAATACAGCAGTAACGGCAGAACAATAAAAATACTGAAAATCTACGACAGTATGCCTGATTTACGCATTGCAGAAAATACGGTAAAGAAATCCGTTGCAAGCAGGGTTATCAAAAGAGCGGCTTTAGTATTTGCAATCTTTCTGGCACTCGAGATAACCGATTTGTGTATAGGCTACGGCAAAAATGACGAGGTAAACGGCAATATCTCCCAAAGCAACGCTGCAGTTGAAAAGATACTCACCGAAAACGGCTTTACAATGCAGAAAATCAGCAACATCGTATATCTTTACACTAAATCCACAGCCGACAACAGCCGTACATCAAAGCTTCGAATCGTATATAACAAAAGCGGAAATATCGACAAAACCGAAGTTGAAATGTTCATAGAAAGCGAAAACGACATCCTTGCGCTTGAAAACCTTCTGAAAGTTTTCTGCAAGTCGCAAAGCACCGATGAATTTATTTCGGATGTACGAAAACAGCTTGACGGCGAAAGTGCAAATGCCAAGCTGACGCTTGATAACGGGCAGGTATTAAGGCTCGGCACAAGCGGCGGTTATACGGAAGT
>ULQC01015223.1_pt1 | contig 12208 bp, 10 predicted proteins | sample 1954091 | NCBI WGS metagenome assembly ULQC01 (sample SAMEA4835645, study PRJEB28245) | human gut metagenome | biome: gut microbiome; material: fecal sample | place: Denmark | collected 2008
TTTTTCAATTAAATTTTCATTTAATGTAGGAAAACTTTCTAATAAGTTACTCATTATAAATCTCCTCTTTTACTTTATATAATATGCCTTTATAATTTCTATCATTATACTTATAACATAATCTTCCTCTTATTCTTTTTATTTCGCTATTATCTTTTAGTTTAATTGTCCATCCTATCCACGTTTTAGATTTTTCTGTAAATCTCTTCTCTAATAAAATATCTTCATCCTCAATTCTATCAATATATCTATTTACTTTCTTATTTTGATAATATTGAATATTAGTACTTTCCCCTTTTGTTAATAATTCTATTTTTAATAACTCTATTGGAAATTCTTTATTATTAAAATCCTCTTCCCATTTATTACCTGTAATATTAGAATCTTCTGATAAGATCTCAAATTCATATTCTACATTTTTATCATTTAAATTGAATTCAATATCAAAATCTTTACTTATTGTCTTTTTTATATTATTTCTAATTATTGAACCATCAATTAAATTTAAATTTGTTTTGAATTTTCTTTTGATTAGTTTTAATTCATTATTTTTACTTTCTCCATTTGTATTAAACATTGAAGGTCTTTTGCCAAATCCTGTTGGTGGTAATAATTTATTTGTAAGTACTCTACTTAATCTAGTATCTACACTTCTACTATCTTCTTGTTCAAAAACATCATAACACTTATTTATTTTATTCTTTATTTGAGTTTGTATCTTTTTTATAATAGTATAGTTTGATAAATCTATCCAATCAGCATGATCTGCTTTTTCACATTCTCGCAAATATTTTTCAAAAGTTTTTTCTTCATTATTAGTATCTTTATTCTTTAATGTATTACTTGAATTTACTAGAAATAATCCTATTATGTATTTATCATCCTCTACTTTAATACTATTTGACCAACTTCCTTCTATATCATATTTCAATACCATCCCTGGTCTTCTGCAAAAAGTAATTATAGGATATGCTTCATCTTTTTCATTGTACTTAATGTTTGCTATTTGAATATTAGGACTTGGTTCATTATAAGGTGCAAGCATTTTTAATTCTTCCTTACTCGCTTTTATATACGCAATTTTTCCTGCTTCTTTCCCTTTTGAAAATGTATCTAATAAATTTATATTCTCAACATTTATTTCTTCATTATTAGTATTTGAGACACATGCATTGTAAAGTTGTTGTATCTTTTTAAATAATGGTAAAAAATCCTCTTCTGGATTAAAAAATTTATTATTTATTTTCACTTTTAAATATGGATTTTCCTTAAATGCTACATTCATTAGTCTAGGTGCATACCATCTTTGAATCGCCACTTTTAAATATTTTTCAACACTATCATTCCAAGGCAAAACAATATTATTTTCTTTATTTGTATCATTTAATAGCTTTTTTTCATCAATAAAAGGAATAATTACTTTTGTCCCTGTACTATCATTTTGAAACGGTTCCAAATTGAATATTCTTAATATTTCATTTATTTCCTTTTCATCAGTTAATGGATTCAATTGATTCATTTCATTGTCTTTTCTTCCAAACCACATAATACCTGTTTTAGGTCTTTTTTCATCATTATAACTTGGAATTATAGTATTATGTTCATCCTCAACCAAAGAAATTACCATTCTTGATTCATAATTATTGCCAATTTTTATTCTTGAATAAAATATGACTAACCCTATTCCAACTCTATAATATACAGTTTTACCATATCCCCAAGAACCTCCGGCATTTTCCATTGTTTGAGCTTTACCTATATTAAAAACTAAATTTATAAATTTGCCATAATCATTATTAGTTACTTCACCCATATTTTTAGGTCCCACTAACCCAGTCGTATTTGTATCGCTAAAACTAATAAAATTATCCATATTTTCATTAGCATGTTTATTCAACAATTTATCTCCAAATGGGTATATACTATCTAGTAATGCTTGTTTGTTAAATTTTGATACATTTATTTCTATATCTACACTTTTAGCATCATCCTGTCGTGCATCTAAAGAATTTTGTATAGCTTCCCTTGTTAATAAATCCAATATCGGCATATCATTATTTTGTATTACCCTTAATAAAGAACTTCCTGATATCCCCATATATTCATTTCTTAAAATTTCATAATCAAATTTCATTTGAAACCTCTTTCATTTTTTGTGTCCAAATAATTCTATCCTTATTATTTTTATTAGTATTTGGTATATAAAGGTATAAACCAACTATGTCAGTTTCAAAATCTAATGGTGCCCTAGTTGGATTTCCTTCTTTATCTTTACTTTCTCTTTCTACTTTTGAATCTTTATCAATAAAATAAATGAATAGTTTTGGTCTTTCTACTTCCTCCAGTTCACCCTCATATCCCTTTTCATATAAGCATGCATTAATTCTATCTTTAGGATTTCTTAAAACACCTATATCAATTGTATTCTCTAAATGTTTTTTTCTTTGAGAACGATTTACCTTTTTTATACTAATATCTTCTGTTATCATTATACTATTTTTATTATTTCTTAAATCGTCATTTTCAATAATAATATCCCAATTGTTTAAGTTTTCATCATTTTTTTGATTTTCCATCCATTTATAAAAATCATTTATATTTCCAAAAAATCTGTCTTGATTATAAAATTTCATTTTTTTAAATAGATATTCTTCTATTTCTTTATAATTTACTTTGTTAAACACAATACTATCTTTTACAACATTATAATCATTTTTTAAAAATAAACCTTTTATAAATTTAATTGCATTATCTTTGTTTTCACTTTGTACTTTTGGATTACTCTCAAATACAACAGTCTGATTATCAACTTTTTCATATGTAGCTCCAGCTCTCGAAGCATTTTGAGATTTATTTTTTGAAGTTAACAAAAATCTTGTTAAATATGAACTTTGTATTTTTGGTGCATATTCTGAAGGTTTTGTTCCTAAATCATATTTTTTCAAATCCTCTCTTAATCTATTTTCTATATAAGAAACTTCTTTGAATTTTGCTTCAGCTTCTTTAGTTAACCAAATTCGTGGTAATAGTTCATATCCTATTCTATATCCAAACCATCTACCCATTTGCATCAAACTATCTGCCTGAGGCACTCTTCTAGAAAAATATGAAGATGTTAAACCATCTAATGTTAACCCCCTAGCTAAGGTATTTCCTCCAATTACAATTAATCCACTTGCAATCTTTACTGTTCCTTTTTCTGGATATGCTAATCTAATGAAATTACCATTCTCATCGATTCCTTTTTTATTATTTGAATTATCTATTACAATATGAATTCCATTATGAAATTTTAGATCTCCTTTTTCAGTAATTGTAATATGTGAAATTTCAGCATTCAAAATATTTTTCACTTCATTCTCAATTTGTTCAAAAGTTGGATAATCTTGAATTGGATGTAATCCATCAAAATTATAATTTTTCATTACTCCTAAAAATTGCTCTTTAGACATTGCATTTTTTTCTTTTTCATATACACTTTTGCAATCTTCTAACAAATATTTTTTATTTTTATTTAACCATTTTTCAACCGCATCAGCTGTGTCTTTATGGATTTTTTGTTTGTTGTTTGTATGGATTAACATACTAACTGGTTTTATTGATTTTCTAAATCTTTGTACTGCTAATGTACAAATAAACCAGCAAATTGCATCCTTTAGTGAATCGGGAAAATCTAATATTGTACTGTTTATATTTTCCATTCTTCTATAATCGTCTTCGTTAATTTCCTCAATAATTGGTAGCGGCTCGGTTATATCATCTTCATTTCCAAATATTTCGCTTGCACCAATATATTGGCTAGACTTTGGTAATGAAATAATAAAATCTTTAGGATATAAACTCTCCTCACTATTTTCATTTAAAAAATTACCATAAGGAGTAGCTGTGTAGCTAATATAATTAGTAGAATGAAATTTCTTGCAATTTACTAATTCCAAAATTAATTTATTAATTTTAGTTCTCTCTATTTCATCTTTTTCCATTTTTTTAGTATTTAAACTTGCTTGATCTGCTTCATCATCTATAATTACTACATTCATTTTTGCTTTAGTTGCCAAAGAAGTTGAATCAATTAACCATTTATTTAAATTTTTTAATCTTGTAGAATTCTTTAAACAGACTGTTACTATCCTTGCTTTATCATTTTGCAAATATCCATCTAATTTTTCACCTTTAATATTATCAAAGAATTTCCACTGAATATTTGAATTTGGTGAAAACTCTATATCACTTTGCAATCTACTTAGATTCTGTTTTCTTAAATTCTCTATTGTTCCTGATAGCATAACAAAAATATTATATCCATAATCCGCTCCCATAGTTATTACAGACTCTATATTTGTTGTCTTTCCAGATTGCACATATCCCATTACTAATCCTTTACCTGACTCTTCATTTTGAGATTCTCTTTTTAAACTTTCTAGTATTCTTTGTGCACTTTTTTCTGAATTTATTATTGTCTCCACCCCTGGAAATTTTTCCATAAGCATATTTTTGAATACCATCCATGCGGAATTACTATTAGTTGGAACTTTAATTTCTTGTCTTATATTACTTGTATCATATAAATACCCTGTTGACTTTTCCGATCTTTCTTCTATATTTTTTCTATAATCAACTAATTCATCCCATTTTTCCTCATAATCTTCTGGAAAACCTAAATATTCCCATGAATCTTTATATATGTATATTAGACTTTTTATATCATCCCATTCTAAATTTTTATTTTTTTTCTTAATTTTATCAATTTCATCTAAACAACTTTCGTATTTTGGTTCCAAATTATATTCTTTCATTTTATTCTCCAATATTTTATACATTTTCTCTATGTTACTTATATCACAAAATCTTTTTTTTCTCAACAATTTTACCTATATTTTCCACATTTTGTCGAATTTTATTTGCAACCTTTTTATCGACATTCTTCGCCTTTTCATTCAATATACCTCGTAGAGCAAGAATAGCTGTCCGGCAGACAGCCTTACACAGCTTGAAAGCAGAGCTTTCAACATGGATGACACATAGCAAAAATGACTGACAAATGTCAGTCAAGTTATTATTTATTAAAATATTCCTTTCACAGTTTTTGTGAATTACTACTCATACAATACATTTACTAATTATTATCTTTTATTTTTTGTTCTATATCATTAACTAATTTAAGTATTACATATTCACTATCTCTAACTGAAATTTTACATTTTTCTAATGCTAAAGATACCTCTGAAGTACCTATTCTTTTCAATAATTCAATTTCGTTTTGTGATTTTAATTTCTTTGCTAAAACTCTTATTGCCATTTTTAATATTTTTTCTTCTTTATCTCTAAATAAGTAAAACCTAATATTATTAAATACCTTATTTACTTGTAAATCAATCATTCCTATTTTATATCTTTCAAATACTTTCTTTGCATCTTCTAAATCTTTGTCTGTAATTTTTTCTACTAGTTCTTCTTTTATCTCTGGTACTATTATTGGTTCTTTCTTCACTTCAACTGGTTCTGTTTCTTCTTTCTTTTTTTCTACTTTTTCCGTTTCATAAGCTTTGTGAATTACTTGTGGTTTAGGAGTTTCACAATATTTGATATACACTATATTAGGCTTTCCTACATCATCCAAAACATCTTTTATTAATCCTACTTTATTTAATTCTTTGTGAATTTTAGTAACTGTATTAATGGATACATTTAGAGTATCCATTAAATATTTTCTTGGATTTTCTATATATACTTTTCCATCTTTATCTCTCTTTACATTTTTATTTTGTTGTACTAAATCTCTATAAATACTATATGCCACTTTTGAATTTAGCCCTATATTTTTATATTTTTCATCTTCAAATAAAAATTTATGCAATTTATAAAATCTATTCATATCTTATATTTTTAAATGGATAACAATCTTAAATTATTGTTATCCCTTTTATGGCTGTTTGCTATTTCTATCTCTCCCACACATTTTATTTATTTTTGAAATAGCTTTGTAAACCATTTTAATTCCTCCTAACTTAAGAATTTATAGAAGCATCTTCTTGTTTTTGCAAGTAATTATCTAGTGCTTCTTTTCTAAATAATACTTTTCCTCCAACTCTGGAACATGGTATTCGCTTTCTCTTCACTAGTTGTGTAACTAACCAATATGATACTCCTAAATACTCTGCTGTCTCTTTCATTGTTAGAGTTGTTCTTTTTACTTTCTCGAATTCCATAAAATCACCTACCTTTCTAGTAATTGCTTTAAGTTTGTTATGTTTTTGTTATGTAATACAATTACTAATTATAATTTTAATTGTATATCTGTGGTTTAACCACTATACAATTAGAATTTTAATGTGATTTTAAAAATGTGTATGGTATTTTGTGTTGATGATTTATTGATTTTGTGGTATTATTAGGCAAATTTATTAGAATTGCAAGTTTTACCAATAAAACTCTACAACAAATTTAATTATATTTCATATATTATACTATACAATGATATATGAAAGGAACTAATTAAAAATGAATAACTACTATAGAAACTATTATGGAAATTATAATCCATACGACTTTTATGGTTGTATGAACGATTACAACATAAATTACAATAGAATAAATCCAATATATTTAAAAGATTATGGAGCAGATCCATTTGTTATAAATATTGAAGAAGCAACAATGCAAAATAATAATTTTCGTACAGCCTTATGGACAGGTCAACATTTACAAGTCACATTAATGAATATAAATGTTGGAGAAAGTATTGGATTAGAATCACATCCTAATTTAGACCAATTCCTTAGAATTGAACAAGGTGTGGGGGTAGTTCAAATGGGTGATAGCAAAAATAATCTTAACTATGAGCGAACAGTATATGATAATTATGCTATAGTAATACCTGCAGGAAAATGGCATAATCTTACTAACATTGGAAACGTGCCAATTAAATTATATTCAATATATGCACCATCAAATCACCCTAAAGGAACAATTCATGTAACTAAAGAAGATGCAGAACATTAAACTCTGTAAATAACAAAGTTATAATTCATAGATTAGCTATTACCTAGCTAGTCTTTTTTTATGCCTCTTCTCCTGTCTTGATTTTTTCTCTTATTTTTTGTATAATTACCGTACAATTATTTAACAAAATTCAAATTGTATGAGGTATTGTGTTATGGAAGAATTACAAATTGCATTTGATATCAAAGGATTTCAAGAGTACTTTATAAAATACAAAATATTTCATTTTTGAATATTTATATGTTAATTTACTAATTAGAATAAATAAAAACATTCATCTAAATAGTGATATTCATGGTGATGATATTTTACCTACAGATATCACTAAAGTCTCTTATGATATTATTCTATCTAAAGAAGAAATAGATTATTACTTTAATAAAATATATGATAAATTTAAAGATGAATTTTTGTATTATCAAAAAATGTATATAGCAGTTGCTAATTTTAAATATTTTGAATTACTTGCAAGTGAAATTACTAGTAGAAAAAAGGATGATAGATTAAATAAAAAAGCAATATTAGAATCTGCTAAATCAGAAAATTATTTTTCATCACTTGGTAATATTGCTTCTACTACCATATTCTTAAAAGTTAATTTTAATTTAAGACCATTTTTTACAGATAAAAATAAAAAGTTTATTTTAGAGAATATTCCTTATAGTTTTTCTTCTATAATGTTTTATGATATTTTATTTATAACTTTTAGGGAATTTGCATCATCTAAAAGCAAAATACAAATTCAATCTTGTGAAAATTGCGGTAAATATTTTATACCACAAACTGCTCATGATACCAAATATTGTGATTTTTTATTTGATGGTAAAAGGACATGTAAACAAATAGGAATAGAAAAAACATATTTAGAAAGTTTAGAGCAAGATAAATTATTAAAACTCTATAGAATGAGATATCAAACATTATCCAAACAATCATCTACTAGTGGACCAGATAGCAAAGCCACAAAAATGTATGCTTATTACAAAAAAGAAGGTCCTACACTAGCAAGAAAATATAAAAAAGGAATAATAAGTGCTGAAGAATTTAAAGTTTTTCTCAATAGTACATATTTAAGATGAAGGAGGATAAAAAATGAATAAACCAATTATAGGAATTGTAAGTAAACCTGTAGAAAAATATCCGGAAGATTTCTGGAGAAGAATGGATACGATAGATGAATTTAGATATCTAGTTGTAAAAAATAGTGGTATTGCAATATCATTATTAACACCTGAAGAAACTTTTAAATTTAATGATAATGATATAGCTGACCCAAAACAATTATCTGCTGAAGAAATAAATGATATAGATAGAATGGTAAAAATTTGTGATGGAGTTATATTGCAAGGTGGGCTTGTTAGTTGTAATTATGAAATAGAAATTGCTAAAAAATGTATTGAATATGATATTCCTCTTATAGGAATTTGTGCAGGTTTTAACAATATTATTAGAGCTACTGGAAGTGATGTTTTTGAAGATAAAACAAATAGCCATAACTTTTATAAAATGGATTACCGTCATAATATAAATATAGTAAAAGATACTCTTATACATAATCTTTCAAATGTAGATACTATGCAAGTAAATAGCATGCATAGCATGCTTGCTACTAAAGAAGCTGTTGAATCTTTTGCAAAAATATCTTCTTACTCTGATGATGGTTATGTTGAAAGTTTTGAAATACCTAATAAAAAATTCATTGTAGGTATCAAATGGCACCCAGAACTAATGTTAGAAGAAGATTTTCCAAATAAGCTTTTTGAAAAATTTGTAGAGAAATGTAAAAGATAACTAATTTCTTTTATACCGAATACGGTAGTATTGACTATATATTTTAAAATATAATATGTCCAAATAATTGCATAAAATTCAACAAAAATAGGAAAGAATTTATTTCTTTCCTATTCTATTTAGTTGGTCTTCTGCAATCCTTATCCCTATTGGAGAAATCATAATTTTTTCTTTATTATAATTTATTTTTTGTTCCAAATGCATAGATTTTAATTTTTTCCTAAACATAGTAATATTTGAATACTCAGACAATTTAAATAGTTGTTCTTCGTTAATTTTATTCCTATAATATAAAATGCATAGTATTTTTTCTTCTAAAGTAATACTCTTGTCTAGAATTTTAAATATCTCGTCTTCCATCCATATTAGTTCATTTTCTTTTATAATTATATTCTCTATTATTTTCATTGCTTCATCATAATTCATTTTTATAGAATTCCTTATAAATTCTGCAAGTACCCATTTAGATATATTAACGAGCAAGGTTGAATCCATATAATTGGGGGCTATTTCATTTACATGTATCATACCCCTTTTATTTCTTATAGTATACATCGAATATAATTGTCTAGGTATTAATATTCTAAATGAAATGATATTTGTTATTTGTGACTGCTCAAATTGTTTTAATCTATTTTCATTTAATATAGCTAACTTGTCCTTTAAATTTGTATATTTCCCCTCCGTCTTTAATTCTACCATTCTTATTGCCACTTCAACAAATCTACCCATTTCATTTCCAAAATATTTCCAGTTTCTTTTCTTATATTCCCTAATAGCATTATCATATGCTTCCATTAACTTATTAGCTAACTCATTTGGAAATTCTGATTCTAAAATATTAAGAACTCTCTTATTCATCGTTGCACAAACTTTCTAAAAGTTCTTTTGCATTATCTTTTCCAGGTATACTTAATTCTATTGTCCAGCTCTGCCCCTTACCCTTCATTATAAAATTAGACATATCCCTTTTAAATGTAGCAGCAAAATTTTTAGCATCATAACATTTTTGTTTCTCACATAGTCTTTTAATTTCGGATCCCTGTATTTTTTCATTTTCTCCTTTAGCAAATAAAACAATTAATGCAATATTTTTTGTTTTCTCTGCATTAGTCTTTCCTGGAATCTTTTTTAGTATTGTAACTGTTCCATCTTCACTATCAATAGCATATATACCTTTTCTTATATACTTATCTTGTTCTTCAGTTATACATTCTCTTTTCTCTTCTTTTTCGCTTTTATTAAGTATTGTAGTTTCTTCTTGTTTTATATTCATCATTATAAAGTCTTTTAATTCTTGTTTGTTTTTTTCTACAAACTCCTCTGTTCCTGAAATTGTAAAGCTTCTTTCTTTTAAATTTACTGTTATTGTTGTTTCCATGTTTTTCTCCTTTTAATTAATGATATTAAGCCAATATTAATTTTTCCTTTCTCCCGTATTGACTTTCAAAAAGAATTATGTTACTATTGTTAAAGATATGAATAATTGCGTGGTATTCTATCAATAATTTTAATATAACATTGGGTGATTTTTCTTTTTATTATTTATATCACTCTTTGTTAACTTTGTCAAGGTCTTTTCAAAAAAGATCTTTTTTTATTTGTATAGATTTCGATTTTCTTTTATCTGCCTAGGTTTTATCGTTTCAAAAAAATATTTTTATTGCAACGTAATGCTTTTCAGAATATTTAGAACGTTTTTTTGTTATAATAAGAGCCTCAGTATTTCTAGTAATTTTTCCTATTTTTCGACAATATTTTCCATTTATATTCCAAACTATACCCTACACTTCTTAAAAATTTTTTAAAATATTAATTGTTGGTTAGACTCTTGAACGCCACCATAGTATAAGTAATGTATACAATCTTTATATTTCAATCTCTACTAGTAGATTGATGTACTCTCTCCCACACGGAAAGGAGGAAATTATGGCAGGGAGTATAGAAAAAAGAGGTGATAATACATATAGGTTAGTTTACTTTTGTGGTAAAAACCTAGATGGTAGTCCTGCAAGACATACCAAAACTGTTCATTGTACAAAAAAAGAAGCAAAAGTTGAACTTGCTAAGTTTGTTGCAGAGGTTGAGAAAGGAAACGTTATAGAGGGTAACTCTATTACATTTGAAGAATTCGTTGAAATTTGGAAACGAGATTATGGCTCTAAAGAACTTGCGCCCACAACTTATGCAAGATATCTAGCAATATTAAAAACTAGAATTCTACCATACTTTGGTAAGTTTAAACTAGATAAGATTAGACCAACAGGCATTATGAAATTCTATGATATGTTAGATAAAGATACTCAAATAAGACGTATTAAGAGTAATAATGGCTATAGAACATTAAAACCTTTATCTCAGAAAACTATATTAGAACACCATAGACTTATAAGAGCTATGCTACACAAAGCCGTATATTGGCAACTATTGTTTAATAATCCATGTGAAAGAGTTCAACCACCTAGAAGTAGAAAACCTAAAAGAAGATATTATGATGATGAACAATGTAAAGTTCTACTTTCTAATTTAAATGAACTATCTACAGAAAATATTAAATATAAAGTAGCAATAACACTTACCGTATTTACTGGAGTAAGACTTGGTGAACTTATGGGATTAGAATGGTCTGATATTGATTTTACAAATGGAATTGTCAGTATAAATAAATCAAGTCAATATTTAGCTGATAAAGGTGTATTTACAAAAACACCTAAAACTGAAAGTTCAATAAGAGATGTTGCAATTCCAGATTTCGTTGTTTCTTTGCTTGAAGAATATAAATCATGGTATGAAGAACAAAAATCAATTTACGGCGAATTATGGACGAATTCAAATAGGTTATTTGTTCAATCAGATGGTAAGCCTATGCATCCATCAACTATTAGTAAATGGTTTGTTAAATTTGTTAAAGAAATTGGATTACCTGTAATTAATTTTCACGGTTTAAGGCATACAAATGCTACTTTGCTTATATCTCAAAATATAGATGTAGCTGTTGTTGCTGCAAGATTAGGACATGCACAAATTACTACAACATTTAATTTTTACGTGCATCCTATCATTTCCCACAATAAAAGTGCAGGAAATGTATTACAAAACTTATTAATACCAAATTAAAAACTACTTTTTTCAATAAATCACAAAATTACTTTGTCGGAAATAAAATCAGTAGAAAACAATTTATAAATTCCCATGTTTTTTACTGATATACATAGTCTTTTTAGGAATAAAAAAGTTAAAATACTTCCCAATTATTTCCCAATTTGACATAATAATGCTATTTTTAAGCATTATCGCAACCATTTTTTAGACAAAAAAATACCCACAGTCGTTGAAACTGTAAGTATTTATTCTTTGGTTGCGGGAGTAGGACTCGAACCTACGACCTTCGGGTTATGAGCCCGACGAGCTGCCA
>ULQC01047897.1_pt1 | contig 12186 bp, 7 predicted proteins | sample 1954091 | NCBI WGS metagenome assembly ULQC01 (sample SAMEA4835645, study PRJEB28245) | human gut metagenome | biome: gut microbiome; material: fecal sample | place: Denmark | collected 2008
GCGCTGTGCACCACAATGGCGTTCTCAAAGGCCTCCCGGGTGAGAATGTCGTGGGGGCGGATGTCCTTCTCGATGAGGGAGAGAATCTGCCGGCCGGCCTGGCGGGCCCCGGCGTAGATGTCCCGCATGGTGGCGGGCATCAAAGCGGCGCCGGGCAAGGTGAGGCCCAGGGCCTCGGCCATACACTGCATGGTGCTGGCGGTGCCCAGGAAGGTGCAGGCCCCCACCGAGGGGCAGCCGGTGATTTTATAGTCCCGTATCTCCTGGGGGGTGATGGCGTCCTTGCGCTTTTGTCGCAGGGAGATGTCCCCGGCCACCAGGGAGGTGGTCATATCCGGGCCAGGGCGCATGCTGCCGCCAGGGATGAAGATGGCGGGCAAATCCAGGCGGGCGGCGGCTTTCAGCTGGGCGGGGGTGGACTTGTCGCAGGAGGCGGAGAGAATCACGCCGTCCCAAGGGTACACCGAGCCGTGGACCTCTATCATATCGCAGATGGCCTCTCGGGAGGCCAAAATGTAGTTCATGCCGTCGTGGCCCTGGGCGCAGCCGTCGCAAATATCGGTGGTGTGGTACTGGGCGGGGTAGCCGCCCTTTTCGAACACGCCGTACTTGGCCTGCTCCATAATGCCGCCCAGGTGGGTGCTGCCCGGGTGGCTGTCGCCAAACACGTCCTCCAGCAAAATCTGGGGCTTTTGGATGTCCTCCTCGTCCCAGCCGGAGCCCATCTGCAAGGCGTCGAACTGGGCCCACAGCTGGCGCTGGGGGGCGCTTCTCTGTTTGATTTCCATAGGTTCCTCCTCCCGGCGGCTTCCAGGGGGCCGCCGCTTTGTTTTCCGCGCCGCGGGATGCCGTCCGCTTCTTGGGGCGCTCAGGGCATGGGGCTTCTGGGAACTGTTCCCAGCTTGCGGGGGAAAATCGCCACATTATGCAGTATTGCGGGATTTCCCGGGAAAAGCCGGGCCTCTCCCCCATGGCTGCCATAGTCCCCGCCGCGCAAGCGCGCCGGCGTTCCCATACCAGCCCGCGGCCTGTCCAGTCTGGACAGGGACATTGTACCATAGATTGGGGAAGATGTTAAGACCTATCCTTTGGCCCGCTGGTGCTTGCGGTAGTGCAGGGGGGAAAGCTGCTCTTTCCGCTTGAAAATCAAGCTGAAATAGTTGGCCGAGCGGAAGCCGCACTCCTCGGCGATTTGGCAGACGCTTTTGTTGGTGGTCTCCAACGCCTCCTTGGCCTTCTCCAAGCGCAGGTTCAGCAGGAAGTCCATGGGGGAAGTGTGCAGGTACCGCTTAAAGTTGTAAAGGATGGTGGCTTTGGACACAAAGAACTGGGCCGCCAGACTGTCCAGGCTCTGGCTTTCCTGGTAATGGCTGTACAGGTAATCCAGCACTTTCAGCACCAGCGGCGGCAAGGGGCGCTCCACGGTGAGGCCCTGGTGGGAGGCGGCCTCCACCCGGCTGAGGAGCACCACCAAGTAACCAAAGAGGGCCTGTATCACATAGCCGCTGTGGCGGCCCCCAGGGGGGCAGCGCTCCAAGTCCTCCAGCAAAGGGAACATGGCGCTGTGCTCCTCCGGGGAGAGGGGGACCGCACCCAGGGCCCGGGCCTGGAGGACCTCCCGCTGGAAGGGGTTTGCATAGTCGGGGCTGACATTGATATTGAACCGGGCAAAGGGACCGCCCTCTGTTTTGTGGGGCGCCCCCGGTGGGATAACCGCCAGGCTGGGGGCCTCCATGTGGTACAGGGCGTTTGCCAGCAGCAGCTGGCGGCTGCCCTGGTAGAGGTAGTAGATTTCGTAGTGGGGATGGGCGTGCAGCCCCTGCATGGTCCAGCTGCCGGGCCGCACCGAGCGCTCCACCTCGATAAAGCTCATAAAAGGGCCACCTCTTTCCGATATATATGTAATTTAGAGGGATTTTATCATATATAGCATTGAAAGGCAAGGGATTTCCCCGCTATAATAAGGGAAAGAAAGCGCTTTGGCCCACACGCGCTACAGGAGGTATGTGACAATGAAAGTGCTGCAATTTGGGCAGGGGAATTTCCTGCGCACCTTTGCCGACGTGTACTTTGAAACCCTCAACCAGGAGGGGCTGGACTACCAGGTCTACGTGGCCACGGCCATCCCCCACGAGAACCTGGAGGCCTTCCGCCGCCAGGGCAACCGCTACCACGTGGTGCTGCGGGGCTCTCAGGGGGGGCAGCCGGTGGAGCAGGTATTGCCGGTAACGTGCTTACAGGAAGTGATAGACCCCTTCCTGGAGCCAGAGGCCTTTTACGCCCTGGCAGAGGACCCGGAGCTGAAGCTCATCGTCTCCAACACCACCGAGGCGGGCATCCAGTTCCACAGCCAGGACAGCTTTGAGGGCTTCGCCGACATCACCTTCCCGGCCAAGGTGACGAAATTCCTGTACCGGCGGTTCCAGGCGGGGCAGCCTGGCATCTACCTGCTGCCGGTGGAGCTCATCGACGACAACGCCGGGGAGCTGGCCCGCTGCGTGGAGGAGTACATCACCCTGTGGGGGCTGCCCCAGGAGTTCCGCCAGTGGAACCAGCGGGAGAACTTTTACTGCAACACCTTGGTGGACCGCATTGTCTCCGGCTACCCCCGGGAGGAGGAGACCCGCCACCACCTGGAAAACCTGGTGGGCCAGGAGGACAGCCTGCTGGCTGTGGGCGAGCCCTTTGGCCTGTGGGTCATTGAGAGGAAGGGGGACATCGCCCAGTACATCCCCCAGGGGACCCACCAAATCGACGTGGTGCTGGCAGAGGACATCTCCTATTACAAGCGGCGGAAGGTGCGGGTGCTAAACGGCAGCCACACCAACCTGGTGGCCGCCGGGCTGTGGGAGGGCTGCTCCACGGTGTACGACTGCGTGGGCGCCCCCAAGCTGCGGGCCTTTGTGCTGGACACCCTGGAGCGGGAGATCGTGCCCTTTGTGTCCCAGGATGTGGCGGCCACCCGGGAATTCGCCGCCAGCGTGCTGGACCGCTTTGCGAACCCCTACTTAAACCACCAGCTCACCTCCATTCTGCTCAACTCGGTGTCCAAGTGGAAGGCCCGGGATTTGCCCAGCTTCCAGGACTACTTCCAGCGGGAGGGGAAAATCCCCCGGAACCTCACCAAGGGCCTGGCCTATTTGGTGGAGCTCTACCGCCGGGCCCAGCGGCGGGAGGATGGCTTTGTGGCGGTGCTGCCCGGCCGGGAAATCCCCTTGGTGGACGAGGAGCGGTACCTCACCTACTTCCTGGAGGGGGGCACGGTGGAGAGCTTCTTGGGGGATGAAACCATCTGGGGCGAGGATTTGACCCAGTACCCCGGGCTGCTCCACACTGTAGCGGGGCACATCGCCACCTTGGAAGGAGGCGGCAGCCTGCTATGAGCTTGCGTGTCATCGACCCGCGGGACAATGTGGCTGTCCAGATTGGCGAGGGCGGCGCGGTGCCCTCTGGCCACAAGGTGGCCCGGCGGGCCATCGCCCAGGGGGAGTTCGTCATCAAGTACGGGGAAATCATCGGCCGGGCCACCCAGGACATCGCCCCCGGGGAGTGGGTGCACACCCACAACCTCCGCTCCCATCTGGACGAGGATGCCGAGTATCACTACCAGTTCCAGCCTGTCTCCCTGCCGCCCCGGGAGGGGAGCTTTTGGGGCTACCCGCGGCCCTGGGGGGACGTGGGCATCCGCAACGAGATTTACATTCTGCCCACAGTGGGGTGTGTGAACCCCATCTGCCAGCGGCTGGCCCAGGAGGCCCAGCCCTTGGTGGGCGGCTCTTTGGATGGCGTCTTCGCCCTGCCCCACCAGTTTGGCTGCTCCCAGCTGGGGGAGGACGGGGAGAACATCCAAAAGCTGCTGTGCTCCATCGCCCTAAACCCCAACGCCTCCTTTGTGCTGTTTGTGGGGCTGGGCTGCGAGAACAACTCCCTGGAGGGCATCCGGCAGGCCTTCTCCCCCTTCCAGCGGGACAACATGGCCTTCCTCAACTGCCAGGAGGCGGAGGACGAGCTGGCCGAGGGGCTGGAAATCCTAAAGGGCTTTGCGGAAAAGGCCCGGGGGTTGCGGCGGGAGCAGGCTCCCCTATCCAAGCTGCGCATTGGGTTAAAATGCGGCGGCTCGGACGGGTACTCCGGTCTGACGGCCAACCCCTTGGTGGGCCAGGTGACGGACTGGGTCATCGCCGCGGGGGGCAGCGCCGTGCTCACCGAGGTGCCGGAGATGTTCGGCGCCGAGCAGCTGCTGATGGACCGCTGCGCCAGCCGGGAAGTCTTCGAGGACTACCGGGGGCTGATTCTCCGCTTCCAAAAGTATTATACCGACTTGGGATTCCCGGTGTACGAGAACCCCAGCCCGGGCAACAAGGCGGGGGGCATCACCACCTTGGAGGAGAAGTCCCTGGGCTGCGTGAAAAAGGGCGGCAGCGCCCCCATTGTGGAGGTGCTCCCCTACGGTGGGCGGGCCAGCAAGCCGGGCCTGGCCGTACTGGAAGGCCCCGGCAACGACTTGATTTCCTCCACGGCCCTGGGGGCAGCGGGGTGCCAGCTAGTACTGTTCACCACCGGCCGGGGCACGCCCTTCTCCACCTTTGTGCCCACGCTGAAAATCGCCTCCAACAGCGGCCTGGCAGGACGCAAGGGAAGCTGGATTGACTTTGACGCCGCCCCCGGTGACGGGGAGGCCCTGTACCGCCTGGTGCTGGACACGGCCAGCGGGGCCTACCGCTGCAAAAGCGAGGGCTTCCAGGAGATTGCCTTCCACAAGACAGGGGTCACGCTGTGAGGGAGAATCCAAAGCTTCCGCTTGTTTTTCCCCGGTTTTTTTGATACAATGGGATAAAAATTTTCACAAAACCAGGGGAAGAAGGGGAAGCGCCTATGCCAGTGGACATGAAAGCGATGATTGCCGGCACCTACCTACAGCTTGTGCAGCACGGGAACGTGGACAAAATCACGGTGAAGGCGCTGATTGACGCCTGCCACATCTCCCGGCAGACGTTCTACTACCACTTCCGGGACATTATGGACGTGCTGGAGTGGTCCATCCAGCGGGAGACGGCCCGGCTGGTGGAGGAGACCCTGCAGGTGGAGGGCATGGGCCAGGCCTTAAAGCTGTTCATCTCCTTTGCAGTGGAGCGGTTCCCCCTGCTGCGCCGGCTGCTGGACTCCCAAAAGCGGGTGCAGCTGGAGGCCATCATGCTGGATGCGGTGGAGCACTATCTCAGCGAGGTGGCAAAGCAGCGGCCCCGGGACGTGCCCCTGAGCTACGGGGACCGGGAGGTATTGCTGCGCTTTACCGCCTGCGGCCTGGTGGGGGTGCTGCTGGAGTACGGCCGCAAGCCCAACATGGACCAGGATTTGCTGGCCGCCCAGCTGGAGCGCATCCTCTCGGGGGAGCTGCTGGGCTGGCGTAGCCCGGACCCATAACCGCATAAGAGGTTGACTCCGGTGACGCCAAGGAAATTGTTTCCTGCTATGGGTTCAATGAGATTGACACCATGGAAAAGGCGGGAGGGGTACCAATCCTGGCTGGAGGAGTTTGCCCGGTTTCTGCAGGAGAAGGAGACCGTCACCGGCGACAAGTGTATGGCGTTGTTGGAAGAGCAAAAAAGGAAATCCCCACCCGCCGGAGGGAAACAGGCGGGTGGGGATTTTTTGCTGCGCCCCTAAATCCCCACAGGGCGCAAGCGAGTTATTATCAAAGGTGGGATACAGTCAGAGGGAACCCGGTTAGGAGCGGGCGTCGTAGGCAGCCTGGTAGATTTCCAGCAGCTGGTCCACGCCCTTCACGCTCAGCTCGTTGAGATAGGCGTCCCAATCGGCCTCGGGGTCGGAGGTGCCTGTGATGAAGGCGGCGGCCATTTCGTCCACATAGCTCTGCACAACAGTCTCTGTGTTGGCCAAGGTGGCAGCCTGCTCTTCATTGTAAATCAAAGGCATGACGCACATATCGATATCAGGGTAGTAATCCTGCATATAATCTATGGTGTCCTCTACAATACGAATCTCATAGTTGGTATCATAATCGCCGGTATTAAGTCTGTTGTATCTCAGTTCCGGCACTTCAGGAGTATCGCATCTGACACCAGGTACATCACGCCAACAGTAATTCTGTTGTTCAGACCATCCTATACCATCAATAAAAGTCTCAATTTCCGCAGGTTCTCCAGAATTCAAATCAATAGCATCAGCGGAAACACCATCTTCCCCCGGAATTATTTTTTTCCAATTTTCATTCTCTACTCCATACCGTTTCCGAACATTAATATCTCTGCTATACTGTTCTACACACCAACGGAACGCAGCAGCAGGATTTTCACAAGCAGAAGTAATCGTCAATTCTGTGGAATACACATTTGTGTAAGGTTGATAAGTGGCAAGCCGTCCTGCCGGACCCTCAATGGGACTTAAAGTGACATAGTCACCCCATTGAGAAGCATCGTCACCAGGCACTGTGTTGGGTGTACCACTGGGGAAACAGCCCACATTGGAGGTTTCTCCATCAGCTGCACACAGCTGGCGAGCCTGATCTTGGTTTATAACTAGGCTTTGGTCGTAGAATAATCCCTCTTCGTAGAGCTGATGGAGCCAAGTCATAGCGTCTCTCCAGCCATCCTGCATATAGGAAAGCTGAATTTGACCGTTTTCCACGTACATATAGTTTTGGTCTGGAGTTGTATATACAAATGGATTTGTCAACCATCCACTGAGGGCACCTGTATGCCAGCCGCCCTCAAAAGTTAGCAACGGGATTTCATCAGCCTTTCCATTCCCATTGGGGTCTTCTTCTTTAAAGCGGCGAAGCATCTCGGTGAATTCATCCACAGTAGTGGGAAGTTCCATATCCAAAGCATCTAACCACTTTTTGTTCACCCATAGTTTATTAGATCCTTCACAGTGAACACATTTTTCAACACTGGGAAGGCTGTAGATATTCCCGTCTGTCAAGGTCATCATCTTTTCTAGCCCCTCTACCTTGTCAAGCATGAGCTGGAAATTTTCTCCATATTTTTCGATATATTCATTTAGAGCAATAAAAGCGCCCTGTGGTCCATATATTTGCTGCTGAGATTGTGTCACACCACAGTTTGCATAAATATCAGGCATATCACCACTAGATAATGAAATATTAAGTTTTTCACTTGCATTCTCACTCGGCACAACATTCCACTCTACATGGATGTTTGTCAAATCTTCATACCATGCAGTAAAATCATTTGTGGACAAATCTTCAACCGATTGCTGTGTAGGAACCATAACAGAAATTGTAATCGGCTCTTCAACAATAGGAAACTGCCCTGCTGGTGAAACGCCATTTTCATCAAAACTAACCTCTCCGTTATCTGTAGCAACGGATGACGATTGCTCTTGTAAATCCTCAGTAGTTCTTTGCTCACTAACTGAACTAGAGCCATCTTGACCCGTCTGTGAACAGCCTGTCAGCATAAGTGCTGCTAAAGCTATACAGAGAATCGATTTCCACACACTTTTCATTTTTACCATCCTTCCTTTTTTTATATATAATTTGGTGTGGCCAGTGTTATCCAGCCCTACCTACTTACCCGAAATATTCTACAGTCATTTTAACCTTTTACAGACCCGATCATAACCCCCTTAACCAAGTGTTTTTGCACAAAGGGATAGACAAACAGTACTGGAAGTGAAGACACAACTATCAAGGAATATTTTAAAAGTGTTTGTAATTGCTGCCGTTTAATCATATCCGCTATGTCTGCGTTCGACATTTGACTCATATCAATTTCGTTAGCAATGAGGATTTCCCGCAAGAAAATCTGCAGGGGCCACTTCTGCTTATCGCTGATGTAGAGCATGGCGTTGAAGTAGCTGTTCCAATGGCCGATGGCGTAAAGCAGCACCATAACGGCCAGGATGGTCTTGGACAGGGGCAGCACCACGGACCACAGGAAACGGCGGTTGGTGCAGCCGTCGATTTGGGCGGCCTCCAGCAGCTCCTTGGGGATGGTAGTCTGGAAGAAGGTGCGCATGACAATGACGTTGTACACGCTGATAAGGCCGGGCAGCCACAGGGCCCAGGGGGTGTTCAACAGGTTCAGGTCCTTGACCAGCAGGTAGTTGGGGATGAGGCCGCCGGAGAACATCATGGTGAACACCAGCAGCTTCATGATGACGCCGCGGCCTTTCAAATCCGCCCGGGCCAAGGGGTAGGCCATCAGCACCGTAAAGACGATGTTCAGCAGGGTGCCCACCACGGTGTAGTAGATGGTGTTGCGGTAGCCAATCCACACGTCGCCGTACTGGAATACCTCGATGTAAGCGTCTAAAGTGGGCTCCACAGGGATGATGCCCACCTTGCCGGCCTGCACCGCCGCCCCGGAGCTGAAGGAGGAAGCCACCACATTCAGCAGGGGGATGAGCACAATCAGCAAGGCCAGCAGGGCAATGATGAAATTGACCACGTCGAAAATCCTATCGGAGGTGGTCCCCTGGATTTTGTTGCTTTTCTTTTTTACGCCAGCGTTTACCACAGTGACTCCTCCCCTACCTTCTTAGCCAGGATGTTCGTGCCAATAATCAACACCATGCCTATCAGCGACTGGAACAGGCCAATGGCTGTGGGATAGGAGTAATTGGCAATGGGCGATGCCAGGCCGATTTTATAGACGTATGTGTCAATCACCTCGGAGGCGCTGATGTTCAGGCTGTTCTGCATCAGGTAGATTTTCTCAAAGCCCGTGGTGAGCACGCTGCCCATGTTCATAATCAGCAGGATGATAATGGTGGACTTGATGCTGGGCAGGTCGATGCTCCACACGCGGCGGAGCTTGGAAGCGCCGTCGATGATGGCTGCCTCATGCAAGGCGGGGTCCACGCTGGAAAGGGTGGCGATGTAGATGATGGCATTGTACCCCGTGAACTGCCACACGCCGGACCAGACATACACGTGCTTAAACAGGCCCGGGTCGGACATAAACTGGATTTGCTCCAGGCCCATGGATTTGAGCATCATGTTCACCGGGCCAAAATCCACGGCCAGCAGGTTCATCAGGATGCTCACCATCACGGTGGTGGAGATGAAATAGGGGGCGTACGTCACCGTCTGCACAAACTTCTTAAAGCGAAGGTTTTGCAGGTAGTTGAGCACCAGGGCCAGGATGATGGGGAAAATCAACCCCGCCACCAGGCCGTAGATGCTTAAGGTCAGGGTGTTGGTGAGCAGCTTGCCAAACTCGCTGGAGCTGAAAAAGGTCTTAAAGTGCTCCAGGCCCACCCAGGGGCTGTCCCACATCCCTTTAAACACGCTGTAGTCCCGGAACGCCATCTGCACGCCGGCCATGGGCACATACTTGAAGATGACGATGTACACGATGGGCAGCAGCAGCATGGCGTACAGGTCCCAGTTGTTGACAAAGTACTGGGCAAGGCCCCGCTTGGGAGAGGCGCCTGTCTTACCCCGGACGCTCTTTGCTTTTAACATGTCCTTCCTCCTCACTTTTGTGTAGCTCTGGCAAGGGGAGGCGCCGCCGGAAAACATGAAACAATTCTCTTTCGGCTCTGCCCGCCGTGGGGGCAGCTCCCTTCGCTGGTTCCATCATAGACGCTGCCACAGCAAAAATAAACAGACAATCCTACTTTTCAACGTGCTTTTTATCTCTTTTGCCAGGAAAATACCCCATACAATTTTGAAAACCGTCATACGATTCCCGCCGGAAGGGAGCGTGCCAGGGGTACGCGGCTTGTTTTTTTCATACCAATCCTTTATACTTACAAGGAAGAAAGCGCAAATTTGCGCCGAATAAACGGCTTCTTCTGTAGGATATGCCGGAAACGCTTTTCAGGCCATACTGATTTGAAAAGCGGGACTGGCCGCTTTTCAGCAGCAGGGTTCCCTGCTGGAAAAACGAAACAAGTGGAGGAATACAGCAATGAAGGGCAAAACAGGATTTTTTAAAACGCTGCGGGGAGGGCTGTTCTTTAAATATTTCCTGTCCTATTTTCTGGTGTTTTCCGTCCCCCTGCTGCTGACGCTGTTTGTGTACAGCTCCTCGGCCAGGATTATCTCCGCCCAAAGCAGCGGCCAGGCCACCAGCCTGCTGGAGCAGACAAGGACCATCATCGACGCCCGGATGTATGAGATGAAGTCCATCAAGCTGGCACTGCAATCCAGCGAGACCTTGCTGGAGTTTCAAGACACCTGGGCCCGGGACGACGGCCGGGACGAAATTTTCCAGGCCTACAAGGCCAGCGCCTCTTTGCCGGTGTACAGCTTGGTGAACACGGCGGTGGAGAATGTCTCGGTGTTCTTCCCCAGCAGCGACGGGGAGGAGTGTTTTGTCATCTCCTCGAAAAACGCCATGCGCTACAGCCGGGAGATGGGCAGCGTGTGGCTGGGCGCGGAGGAGGCCAGCTACGAGGAGCTGTACGCCTTCCTCACCGGGGAGAGCTTCTACGACGAATTCACCTTCTTTGGCCAATCTGACAGCGGGCTGGTACCCTTGGCCCAGGGGGACGGGGCCCTCTCCGAGCCCAGCGTGTTCTTCCTTTCCTCCCTCAACGACAACGGCCGGGGCAGCGCCCCTGTGGTGCTTATCCGCATTTCTGACAGCTTCTTTGAGGAGATGCTCTCTGGGGTGACCATCGACGGGGCGGGGGCCTCCTTTATTGTCAACGGCAGCGGCAGCTTTATCTCCTACTACGGCGGGAAGGGCACTGGCAGCCTGGATGACGCCACGCTGGCCCGGCTGCTGGAGACAAGCGCCGGGCAGGAGGCCGACCACTTCCTCTTTGAGGGGTACCAGGTAAACCGGGTGCGCTCCAACTTTACCGACTGGACCTATTACTCTGTCATCCCCCAGCAGGCCATCTACCAGGAGCTGAACCACGTGCGCACGGTGATTGCCCTGGCGGCTGCCATCATCATCCTGCTGGGGCTGCTGCTGTGCTATTTGCTCACCAAGAAAAACTCCAAGCCCTTAAAGCTGATTATCCGCTCTTTGACCACCGTCTACGACCACGGCCGCTTTGACCCGGAGGACGACTTCCAGTTTATCGAAAACGCCGTCAGCGCCTTGGTGGCCTCCAACCTAGCCTACCATGAAAAGGAAAAGGACATTGGCAGCAAGACCGACGGGGAGGTGCTGTGGAGGCTGTTCCTGGGGGAGGGCATCGACACGGCAGCCTTCCAGCGGGACTTGGAAAACAGCTCTATCCGCCTGGCGGGCACCCAGTTTGTCACGGGGTACCTGCACGTACACGGCTTGGACAACAGCAAGCAAAGCGCCTTTTTCACCAAGAGCTCCCTGTGGGCCCTGCTGAGCCAGCTGTTCCCCGAGGAGGGCAAAAGCGTACACCCCTTGGTGATTGACAAGAGCAACCTGGTGTTCCTGGCTGTGTTTGGCCAGGAGGAAGCCGCCTCCCAGTTCTGCGGGGAGCTTTCCCTGCGGCTGGAGGGGCTGGGCAAGCAGATTGAGAAGGACACCGGCTGGCACCTGGATTTCTTCCTCAGCGAGGCCATGCGCCTGGCGGAAAACGTGCAGGTGGGCTATCAGCAGTGCAAGGACCTGGCGCTGCGGGTGGTGAAGGACAGCGGAAAGTTCGTCTACACCACCCAGGATCTGCCGGCCTTCCAGCAGATTTACCGCTACACCATGGACCAGGAATTGCGCTTAGCCCAGCTGCTGCAATACGGCACCCAGGAGGAACTGCAGGCCTTTTTGGACGAGCTGTTCGAGCAGAACCTGCGCAAGCTGCAGCTCTCCGACGGGATGCAGAAAAGCTTCTTCACGGCGGTGCAGAATAGCGCCTTGCGCAGCCTCTCCCGCTTCCAGCTGGAGAAGGGCGCCATCCACCATGAGACGCTGAACTCCCCCCAAGAGCTACGGGCCTATCTCTCCCAGCTTCAGGAGGCCACCCAGCGCTCGTTGGGCATCCAGGCGCAGCAGGCCCAGGAGGAGAAAAAGCAGGCGGTGCTGGCCTTTATCAAGGAGCACTACGGCGACGCCGATTTGATGATTTACCCCCTGTGCGAGGAGCTGGGCTGCAGCGAGTCCTCGTTAAACCGGTTTATTCACGAGCAGATGGGGCTCTCCTTCTCCGATTTGCTGGAAAAGACCCGGATGGAGGCGGCCTGCGCCTTGCTCCAGCGGGGCGGCTTAACCGTAAAGGCCATCGCGGAGCAGACAGGCTACGCCAGCGACGCCTCCTTCCGCC
>ULQC01086875.1_pt1 | contig 12074 bp, 10 predicted proteins | sample 1954091 | NCBI WGS metagenome assembly ULQC01 (sample SAMEA4835645, study PRJEB28245) | human gut metagenome | biome: gut microbiome; material: fecal sample | place: Denmark | collected 2008
TCAGCAGGTTCTTGGGCTCCCGGACGCCTTTGCCCGTGATCGTCACCACGCGCTCGATCAACGGCTTGTGCTTCTGCACGGCCTGGTAGACCGCATAGGTCGTCGAGGCATTGCACACCACGGCGCCCACGTCGATCGGGAGTGCGGGCGGGGGCGGCACCTCGCGCCCCGTAATGGCCACGATCAGCTGTTTCTCACCGCCCTGCGGGTATTTCACCTTGAGGGGCACCACCTCGATGCCCTTATACCCTTGGGCCAGACGGCGCAGGTGCGCAATGGCGTCGGGTTTGTTGTTCTCGATCCCGATATAGGCTTTCTCCACGGCGATGGCCTTCATCAGGATCGTCACGCCCACGAGCAGCTCCTCACCGTGCTCCAGCATCGTACGGTGGTCGGACGTAAGGTAAGGCTCGCACTCTACACCGTTGATAATCAGCGATTCGGCCTTTTTCCCGGGAGGAATCGAGAGTTTCACGTGCGTGGGGAACGTCGCGCCGCCCATGCCGACGATGCCGGCGTCCTTGATCCGGGCGACGATCTCCTGTGCCGAGAGCGTACACTCGCGGACGATCGTCTCCGAGCGGTCGATTCCCTCGGCCCAGTCGTCGCCCTCGCGCTTGATCGTAATCATCATCTGGCGCAGCCCCTGCCCGTTGGGCACCATGTCCACGGCCGTTACCGTCCCCGAAACCGGGGCGTGAATGTTGGCCGACATAAAGCTGCCCGCCTCGGCGATGAGCTGCCCCGTCACGACCTTGTCGCCCTTGGCGACCTTGGCCACGGCGGGGGCGCCGATGTGCTGTGCGAGCGGGATCGTCACCACGTCGGGCAGCGGAAGCACCTCGATCGGTTTGGCGCCGCTCAGTTTATTTTCCGACGGATGGACTCCGCCTATTGGAAATGTCTTCATATCTTGTGTTTCTCTGATTTGACGGTACTTATTCGGCTTTCGGAGTTTCGGCAGCCGACACAGCCGGGGTAGCCCCGGCATCGGGCGCTGTCGGGACTCCGGCAGAAGCCTCCTTAGCAGCAGGTGAGGCTTTAGGGGCAGCCGGTGCCTTCGGGACCTTGGGCAGCGGATCCATGCCCGCCAGCACGATGGCACCCGTCGGGCACTCGTTCACGCACTTACGGCAGAGCTTGCACTTCTGCGGGTCGATATAGGCGAGGTTGTTTTCAATGGTGATTGCACCGAACGCGCAGACCTTCTGGCATTTGCCGCATCCGATGCAACCCGCCTTGCAGGCCTTCATCACCACGGCGCCCTTGTCCTTCGACACGCACGACACGTACACCGCCCGGTTCTTCGGCCACTTCTTGCGCAATTCGATAATCATTTTGGGACACGCCTTCACGCAGGCCCCGCAGGCCGTACATTTGTCGGGGTCGACTTCGGGAAGCCCCGTCGCGGGATTCATGCGGATCGCATCGAACGCACACGAGACGACGCAGTCCCCGAACCCGAGGCAGCCGAATGCGCAACCCGTCTCGCCCACATAGAGCGACGACGCCACGGCGCACGACCTGGCACCGTTGTACTCGTTGGTGCGGGGGCGCTTGTCGCAGGTGCCGCCGCAGCGCACGGTGGCCACCTGCGGCTCCTTTTCCGGTGCCGACTTGCCGAGGTAGGCCGCAACAGCCTTCATGCAGTCGCCGCCGCCCACGGGGCAGAAGAGCGCCGAGATGTCGTCCTGTTTCACGAGCGCGTCGGCCATGCCGCGGCACCCGGCGAAGCCGCAGCCGCCGCAGTTGGCGCCCGGCAGCATCTTCTCCACCTCGTCGATCCGGGGATCTTCCTCGACCCTGAATTTTTGGGCCACGAAGTAAAGGATCACCGCGGAAAGCACTCCCAGCGCACAAAGCGTCAGGATTGTGTAAAGTAATACTTCCATCAGTAGTGTTTGGTTATTGAGAAATGAATTGTGTGTTCGATTTTATGCCTGAAGAGCCATAATACGCAGTAATAGACACCCACGGCTCCCAGTGCGGCCAGCGCGCCGCGGCCTTCGCTCCAGCCGAGCACCGCAACGGCGGCGACCAGCACGGCCAGCAGCACGGCCAGCGCCCCGACATAGGCCAGTATAACAGCGACAGCGCCCGCACTACGACGGACGCCGACGATAACCTGTTCCCCGACGGCGAACTGCGCCGCGTCGGGACTCTTCACGGCCACGATCTTGTCCTGCGCCTCGGCCAGGCCGCACGCTTCGCGGGCCTTGCAGGTACCGCAGGCACTGTGGGAGGTGATCCTCACATAGACCGTGTCGCGTTCCGTGCGTTCCACCACGCCGCTATGTTCAATCCGTGCTGCCACCACCCCTCAATCGCCGTATTTGTTGGTAAGCGGCATAAGGCGCTCGTGCCCGAACGAGCACATCGACAGGCGCAGTACGGGCGGAAACTGGTAGCGCTTCTTCTCGTTGCGCATGATCATGGCGTGGATCTTCTCCACGACCTCGGAATCGAATCCCGCATTGACGATCTCCTCACGGTGCTGCCCCTCCTCAATCATGCGGTAAAGGATCGCGTCCACCACCTCGTACGGCGGCAGGATGTCGCTGTCCTTCTGCCCCGGGTGCAACTCCGACGAGGGTTCCTTGTCGAGGATATTGCCCGGGATCGGGTCGCCCTGCGTGCGGTTGATGTAGCGTGCCAGGTCGTACATCTCGCTCTTGTAGAGGTCGCCCGTAGGGCTGAAAGCGCCCGCCGTATCGCCGTAGAGCGTACAGAGCCCCAGCGCATTTTCGCTCTTGTTCGACGAGTTGAGCAGGATGTAATCCGCCTTGTTCTGCACGGCCATCAACAGCACCGTGCGGATACGGGTCTGGATATTCTCCTCCGTGGCGTCGAACTCCCGGCCGCCGATGACCGGCTTGAGGGTGTTCACCACGCTGGTGTATATTTCCGTGATGGGAATTACGTTGTACTCGATGCCGAGGTTCTCGGCCAGTTTCTTCGCATCTTCGACCGAATGGTCGGAAGAGAACTGTGAGGGCAGGAGCAAAGCCCGGATATTTTGGCGTCCCAGCGCATCGGCGGCCAGGCAGGCCACCACGGCCGAGTCGATGCCGCCCGAAAGGCCTATGCAGGCCTTTTTATAGCCGTTCTTCACGAAAAAGTCGCGCAGGCCGCACCGGGCCGCCTGGTAGACCATCCGCGTACGGTCGTTGTAGGTCGAGGGGATCGAGACCGGCTCGCCGGCCGCCTTGGTGTCGAAAATCTGGAAATCCTCCTCGAAGTGCTTCATCATCAGCACCAGCTCCCCGCGGTTGTTGAACGCCCCCGACGTACCGTCGTAAACGATGTCCGTCGAACCGCCTACCTGGTTCACCAGCACGAGGTTCTTGCCTTCGACGAACGACAGGTGGCGCATCATCTCGTAACGGTAGGTCATCGTCCCCCGGCCGTATTTGCGGGCGTTTATCGAGATGACGGTCTCGACCGACTTGTCGAAGTCATGCTCGCGGCTCAGGTCGTCGCCCACGACGATGGCGCACTTGTGGCCCTTGATCGTCGCGTACTCGAATCCCTTCGAAGGGACGAGGAAGCCCATTTCGCGGCGTGCGGTGATATATTTCTTACCCACGTAGCGCAGCACTTTGCGATCCTGGATCAGCGCCGCGGCGCTGATGGTGCCTTCGCGCGTCAGGATCGGGAGTCCCACGATGGCCGCGATACCGTCGCAGCACGACGCGATTTCGACCAGCGCATCCTCGCACAGTTCGAGGAAGGTCGTTTTACGCAACAGATCGAAAGCCGGGGTTCCGCTCACGGCCTGTTCGGCAAAGATGACCAGGTCGGCACGCTGCGCTTTCGCTTTGTTGATCGAATCGATGATTTTCGAGGTATTGCCGTCGATATCCCCGATCGTATAGTTCAACTGGGCAAGGGCTATTTTCATCTATCAGTAATTTTAGTAGGCAAATTACAACTTTGCAAAGTTAAGGATTATTTATAAAATAGGAAGGATTTTTGGTGTTAATAAATTAACATTCTCCAATTTACAAAAAAATTTAAAAATCCCGAAACCCCGGCACTTTTACCTGTCCCGGCCGCAAACCGCCCAGCAGATACCGTTCCCCAACCTCCCGGCGCCCAACAAGCTCCCACCCAGCCCAGTAAAACCGCCTGTCCGGCCGCTATTCCCGCAGCCGGACAGCACACGCCGAGTCCCTGCCCGGCAGGCTTTGCGCGGGAGGGCAAAACGCCCCGTATCACGGCCGCGCGTGTCGCCGCGCACATGCTGCCTGCAAAAAAATCTTTTTTTCACCCGGATTTCTGCCTGACATACAACATCAGTTACCTAAATGTTAGCAACATACGCCAGCGTACCGTCTTGCACGAACGCTGCATTCTCCTTACCTTCGCAACGGCAATACAGAGAACACAATTCATAAACGCTTTAATAACCCTTAACCATGAAAAAGGTAGAAAAAGTAGCCTCAGGCGCGAATTTCGCAGCCGTGACGGTCGGAAAAACCGAAGAGTTGAACCAGTACGCGCTGCCGCTGGCACCGGGCGTGGAGATCCCGGGAAAAGTATTCGTAGGCGGCGATCTGCAGGCCACCGGGGCCGAGATGTCGTTCCAGCAGTTCGCACCGGGCGGCAGCGTCGGGTTCCTCCACACCCACAAGACCCACGAAGAACTTTACATCATCCTCGGCGGAGACGGGGAGTTCCAGGTCGACGGGCAGGTCTTCCCCGTAGGCGAGGGGAGCGTCATACGGGTTTCGCCTGCCGGCAGGCGTTCGCTGCGCAACACGGGCGACAGCCCGATGACGATGATCTGCATCCAGTACAAAGCCGCCTCCTTCGACGCGGGCGACGCCGCCGACGGCGAAATCCTCCCCGACCAGGTCGTCTGGTAGGCAGCCCGGGCTCCCGGCTCCCGGCTCCCGGCACGACAAGACAACAATCCCGAAAATCCGCCGCGCCACGCATACGGCAAAGGCGGATAATCCAGGAGCACAGGGGCAAGAACGCCCAAATAGAACCCGGGACTTGCCCCCCAATGCAAAGCAGGCCGGAGTGTACACTCCGGCCTGCTTTCTTAATTTTTCCACAGGGCTATTCCAGCCCCTCTTCGGGATCGGCCACAAGGATACGTCCGCAATATTCGCAGACGATAAGTTTCTTGCCCTGGCGAATCTCCACCTGGCGCTGCGGGGGAATCCGGTTGAAGCAACCGCCGCAGGCATCGCGCTTCACGGTCACGACCGCCAGCCCGTTGCGCACATTGCTGCGGATGCGGCCATAGGCCGACAACAGGCGCTCGTCGATCTTGGCCTTGACCCGGTCGGCCTGTACTTCGTACTCTGCGACCTGGGGTGCGGTTTCGGCTTCGATCCCTTCCAGTTCGTTCTTCTTGGCAGCCAGGTCGGCGGCACGGCCTTCCGCTACGGCTTCGGCCTCCTCCAGCTGGAGTTTCTTGGCTTTCACACCGGCGGCGTACTCCTTGAGGCGCTTCTCGGCCAGTTCGATCTCCAGTTCCTGGTACTCGATCTCCTTGGTAATGGCATCGAACTCGCGGTTGTTGCGCACGTTGTTCTGCTGCTCCTTGTAATTGCCGATGAGAATCTTGGCCTGGTCGACCTCGCGCTTGCGCTGCTTGGTGAGCGTGTTCAGCTCCTCGATTTCGGCATTGATGTTGTCGATCCGGGTTTTCAGGCCGGTCATCTCGTCTTCGAGATCCTGAACCTCGAGAGGCAGTTCACCTTTCACCTTGTTGATTTCGTCGATCTTGCTGTCGATCTTCTGCAATTCATAGAGTGCGATGATCTTCTCCTGCATCGAATAGTCAACGTCGGCAGTTTTCTTCTGTGTTGCCATATAATGTACTTGTATAGTTTAGACTTAAACCAAATAGTTCACCGGATTGCGAGAGCTTTCACTCTTGCGAACCGCAAAGGTAATCAAATTTTTCGACAAAATATCAAATAAAATCTGAATTGCGCAATATTCGCTTTCAAAATGGCCTATATCCGCTACGGTGAGAGCTTTATCCGGCGTCATGAAGTCGTTGTACTTCATATCCGCCGTGACGTATATGTCAGCCCCGGCACGGCGCGCGTCGCCGATCATCGAAGCCCCCGCACCGGTGCAGACCGCCACGCGCCGCACCTCGGGCGAAGCGATGTCGCTGTGGCGCACGACCCGAACGCCCAGCACGCGCTGCATGCGGCGCATGAACTCCCCCGTAGCCATCGGCTCGGGCAGCTCGCCCACCACGCCGAACCCGACCTTTTCGTCCGCCTGCGCGGGTTGGAGCACGCGCAAGTCCCCCACGCCCAGCATCTCGGCCAGCCGCCAGCTCATCCCCCCGGGGGCGCTGTCCAGGTTGGTGTGGCACGCATAGAGCGCAATGCCGCCGCGGATAGCCCGTTCGACGCAGCGCTGCACCTGGTCTGCCGAATTGAAGCGCTTGAGCGCATGGAAAACGATCGGATGGTGCGTGATGACCATGTCGCACCCTTCGCGTTCGGCCTCGGCCATCACTTCGTCCGTGACGTCCACGGCCAGCAGCGCCCTGTGCACCTCGTCGTCCGGGCGCCCCACGATCAAGCCTGCGTTGTCGTACGATTCCTGCCATGCGAGCGGTGCGAAACGCTCGATGACATCGGTCACTTCCCTGATTAGCATAGTATCCTGATTTGTCTGGTTATCATTTTTTCTGCCCCGGCGGGGCCATCCGCCCTGCGGCCGCGGCACTGCGCTTTCCGCCTTGCAGCGCAGCCTTCCCCAAGGGGTGCGGCGCCCGTTGCGCCCCTAAAAGAGCGACTGTTCGTAAAAGGCGAAGAGCTCCTTGTGTTCCGGCTCCTCCTTTTTGCGGCGGGGCTTGCGCAGACGTTTCGACGCGGGCTGCCCGGGTTCGGCGGCCCCCTGCGCCGCGGCATCCTCCGGGACGATCTTCACCACGGGTTTCGCCTTGCGGCGGGGCACTGTCGCTCCGGCCTCCGCCGCCGGAACTTCGGCATCCGCGCCGGCAAGGATCTCGCCCTCGCCGGCCTTCAGGTCTTCACGCACCTCGGCCAGCAGCGCACGGATGCGTTGCAGGCGCTCCATCAGCTCGGCATCGCGCTGCACGCCGCCCTCGGCCGCAGGCTTCTGTTTCAGGGCTTTCTTGGCGCCCTCGAGGGTCATGCCCCGCTCCTTGACCAGGTGGTAGATCAGTTTGAGGTTCTCCACATCCTGCGGCGAGAAGAGACGGTTGCCTTTCTTGTTGCGCTTGGGGCGGATAACGCTGAACTGCGACTCCCAGTGGCGGATCAGCGACGCATTGACGTCGAACATCTCGGCCACTTCGCCCATCGAATAAAAAAGTTTCTCGGCCATATCTATCGTTTAATAATTCGCAATGTATTGGGGTACATGTTATTCACCCGGTTACCGATCCGCTTCGCAAACCCGAGCGCCCGCCCGCGGGCACACACCAGGTTCACCCCTTCGGCAAACGCCCCGGCGGCGACCTCCTGCCTGCGCAGGTAGCACAGCGCCTGCGCCTCGTCCAGCTCCGCCGCGGACACCGCCTCGCGGTTCAACCCGCAGAAGAACGCCAGCGCCGGATCGGGCCGAAGGCTTCCCTTGAAGAACTGCCCCATCGCCACGCCCGCATAGATCACGGGCAGCGCTTCGCCGAGCGCCTTCACGGCCTCGGCCTGCGCGACGTAATATCCGTAGCAGGTATCGCCCACCGCCGCGAAGCACATCCGCTCCGGCGTGCGCACCCAACGGCGCAACTCAGCCGCGGACGCCTTGTCCACCTGCGCAAATACCGTGCGCCGCGCCTTCGGGGTGCGGCAACGGCCGCCGGCATCATAAGCCTTGCAGGCCACGGCGGCGAAAAAACCCTCGCCGCGTGCCCGGTAGGGATAGAACCGGTAGGTGCGGAAAGCCCCCACCCGGCCGCAGACGATCCCCCACGCCCCGTCGACAGCCATGTCTTCCGCCTCTGCGACCTCGTCGCCCGCCCATGCGAGCATACGCTCCAAAGCGCCTTCGTCCTCGTCGCGGTTGAAGGTGCAGGTGCTGTATATCAGCCTGCCACCGGGTTTGAGCGCACGCCATGCTTCACGTAATATCCCGTCCTGCCTTGCAGCACAGAGCTTTACATTCCCCTCGCTCCATTCGGCGCGGGCCTGTGCATCCTTGCGGAACATCCCTTCGCCCGAGCAGGGGGCATCCACGGCCACCATGTCGAACCACGCCTCGAAGTCGCCCAGTTGCCGGGGTTCGCAGGTCGTCACGGCGACATTGCCCGTACCCCACTTGCGGACGTTGTCCGCCAGTACCTGCGCACGGCGGCGGTCGATCTCGTTGGCGACGACCAGCCCGTCGGGCCCCGCGAGCGAGGCATAGAGCGTCGTCTTGCCGCCCGGGGCGGCGCAAAGGTCGAGGATTCGCTTCCCCGCAACCCCCTCTCCGCCCATCAGGCGCCCCACGAACTGCGACGACGCCTCCTGCACGTAATATGCCCCGGCATGGAAATCGCTGTCGAAGGTGAACTGCGGCCGCACCGCCAGGTAATACCCGTCGGCGCACCAGGGTACACGGCCGTCGGCGTTTTGCAAAACCGGAAGCGGGGCGGGCACATCCGTCCCGGAGCTCCCCTGCGGCGATCCGTATCCTCCCGGTGCCGCCCCGGTGCCGTCCTGCACCGCTCCGGGTTCGGCCGCACCGGCACATTTGGCAGGGTTCAGCCGCACGGACACGGGCGGCTCGGTATCGAGTGCGGCGCACAGCGCCGCCCCCTCTTCCGGCCCCAGCTCCGAAAGGACGCGTGCGGCGAATTTCTCAGGCAGCGTCATGCGTCGCTATCTGTTTTCGAGCGCATCGAGGCGCGCACATATCTTCTCCAGCACCGTAGGGTCGGAAACGAAATCCTCATGGTCTTTGTCGACGACCAGCACATCGCCTTCGTAGATGTTGTCGATCCAGTTGTTATACTTGTCGTTCAGACGCTTGAGGTATAATTCGTCGATGTTCATCTCGTATTCGCGGCCGCGCTTGCGGATCTGCGAAATGAGCGTCGGCACGCTCGCCTTGAGGTAGATCAGCAGGTCGGGCTTGGGGATGAGCGTGGTCATCAGCCGGAACAGTTTCATGTAGGTTTCGATGTCGCGCGAGGCCATCAGCCCCATTTCGTGGAGGTTGTCCGCGAAGATATGCGCATCCTCGTAGATCGTGCGATCCTGGAAGATCGCCCCCGAATCGCGGTTGTCGGCCAGCATATCCATCGTCTGCTGAATGCGGCTCCCGAGGAAGTAGATCTGCAAATTGAACGACCAGCGGTTCATGTCCTCGTAGAAATCGCCGATGTAGGGGTTGTTGCACTCCTCGAGGTAGGCTTTGGCGTTGTAACGCTCGGTCAGAATCCGGGTCAGCGTGGTCTTCCCGCTTCCGATATTGCCTGCAATGGCTATATACATATTATACGATATTTGTTTTACATCCTAAATACTGCCCGGCCGCTCCGGACAGCCGCCGGAGTGCTCCGCAACGGTGCATCACGGCATTACGCCGCAGCAAAACGCGCCGTCACTTCGTTTCCCCGCCGAACGCCAGTATCTCGTCGGCCACACGACGGTCGTTGACCAGCCGCGGCACCTTGTTCTTGCCCCGGGCACGCATCCACGCGAGGAAACGGCCGTGGCCGACGACCGTCAGCCGCTGCCGCTCGAGCGTCGTGCGGCGTTTGGCGTCGTAGTCCGAATTCACGGCCCGCAGTTCGCGGTCGAGCGCCTCGGCGAAATGCCCGCGGCTGTCGGGCTCGCGCTCGAACTCCAGGATCCATTCGTGGGCGCCCCGCTCGCGCAGCGACATGTAGCACGGCGCCACGGTATATTCCCCGACCACGGCCCCCGTTTCGTTGCAGGCGGCCAGCAGTGCGCGGTCGGCGTTGTCGACGATCAATTCCTCACCGAAGACATTGATATACTGTCTCGTACGCCCCGCGAAACGAATGCGGTAGGGATTCGTCGAAGTGAATTCCACCGTATCGCCGATCTCGTAGCGCCACAGGCCGTTGTTCGACGTGATGAGCATGGCGTAGACCTTGCCGCATTCCACGCCTTCGAGCGGCACGACGGTATCCCCGCTGCGGAACTCGAAGAAATTGCCGTAGTCGAGCATCAGCAGCATGTCGCTCCGCGACGGGTCGTCGGCCAGCGCGAAGAACCCTTCCGAGGCGTTGTAGGTCTCCATGTACTGCATCCTGTCCGAAGGGATCAGCGCCTCGAACGAACGGCGGTAGGGGGCGAACTCCACGCCCCCGTGGGCGAACATGCAGAGGTTGGGCCACACTTCGAGCAGGTTCTCCCGCCCCGTATAATCCAGCACGCGGCGCATCATCGCCAGGTTCCACGACGGCACCCCGGCGAAGGCCGTGATATTTTCGCCCGTGCACTCGCGGCAGATGGCCTCGACCTTGCGGTCGAAATCGGGGATGATCGCCGTGGCGGTGCGCGGCGCCCGGAACCAGCCGCTCCAGAACGTCGTTTCGTGGATCAGCACCGCCGATAGGTCACCCACAAGGTTGCGCCCCTCGCGGCTGCACGACCCGCCGAGGGTCAGCGTCTTGCCGTCGAAGACCTTCGTTTTCGGGTTGTTGGCCGCGAATACCGTCGCCACGTCCCGCATGCCGAGCGTGTGATTCCACCAGAGCGACTCCTCCGTGACGGGGATGTACTTGCTCCGGTCGGAAGTCGTGCCCGACGAGCGGGCAAAGAGTTTCACCCGCCCCGGCGCGGTGACGTTACGCTCCCCGGCCAGCATCTTTTCGATATAGGGTTTGAAGGTTTCGTAATCGAACGTCTCGACCATCGACTGGAACTGCTCCACGCTGCGGACATGCCCCAGGTCGTACCTCCACCCGAATTCCGTCCCGCGCCCGCGGCGCAGCAACTGCCTGAAGATACGCTCCTGCGTCTCGGCAGGACGGCGCCGGAAACGGTCGATAGCCCGCTCGCGCTGCGAAAACCAGGCCTTGAATAATATGCTTCTAAACGACACTTGTCTGTTCGGTTTCATTTTCCGCCGGTGTGCGGGCCCCGGCGCACGCCGGGCCCGACAGCACCGTCGTCAGTTAAAAAAGTATCCCACTTTGCCCACCGACGCAGGCATGGCGAAGACCACCACGCGGTCGTAGGGGTTGATTTCCATGTTGTCCACGGCGATGAAGACCTTGTCGCCGCGCACGATGCCGCCGATGATCGTGTCCTCGGGCAGCCCCAGGTCTTTGATGCGGCTCTTCACGGCCGGCGCATTGGGCTTGACGATGAATTCCAGCACCTCGGCGTCGCTGCCCGTAAGGCACTTGATGGCCTGCACGTCGGTCGACATCGTGAAGCGGAAGATGTTCGACGCCGTCACCAGTTTCTTGTTGATGATCGTGTCGATGCCGATCGACTCGGCCAGGTTGATGTAATTGAGGTTCTCGACCTCGGCGATCACCTTCTTGACGCCCATGCGCTTGGCGAGCATCGCCGCGAGGATGTTGGTTTCGCTGCGCCCCGTCACGGCCACGAAGGCGTCCATGTTCGAAAGCCCCTCTTCCATCATGGCCTCGGTGTTGCGGCCGTCCTCGTTGATGATGAGGGTCTTTTCGAGCATCTCCGCCAGCCGGTAGGCCTTCTCGGCGTTGTAGTCGATGAGCTTGATGTTCACCTCGTCCTGCAGCTCCGTGGCGATGCGGATGCCGATGCGCGACCCGCCCAGAATCATCATGTTCTTGATCTCGATGTTCGACTGTCCCGAAAACTCCATGACCTGTTTCACGGCATCCTGGCGGGCGATCACATAGATCGCATCGCCCTCCATGAACAATTCGCCGCGGCGCGGGATGATCGTCTGCCCGCCGCGCGTGATGGCCACCGTGCGGTAGCTCAGCGGCGCCTCGTCGTCGTCGAACCCCTCCAGCGGCTTGCCCACCAGGGGCGAGGTCGGCTCCAGGTGGAAAACCACCAGCGAGAGCTTGCCGCTCGAAAAATCGACGAATTCCGTGGTCGAGGTATGCCCCAGGAGGTTGATGACCTCGCTGGCCGCGACCTTCTCGGGGTAGAACAGGTAGTCGATGCCCA
>ULQC01018951.1_pt1 | contig 12028 bp, 11 predicted proteins | sample 1954091 | NCBI WGS metagenome assembly ULQC01 (sample SAMEA4835645, study PRJEB28245) | human gut metagenome | biome: gut microbiome; material: fecal sample | place: Denmark | collected 2008
ACCGTTGCACTTCACTTGACAATCCGCCCGCTGGGAAAGTAACTCGCCGCCGCAGCGGCGAAACCCCTGCGTAAAAATCTCCGCAGACGCAAACCCTCCCGGAAAGGAGACAACCCAATGATCAAACTCATCCACGGGGCCGACTTCCACTTAGACAGCCCCTTCTCCGGCCTGGCCCCGGACCAGGCCGCCCAGCGGCGGCGGGAACAGCGGGAGCTCCTCGCCCGCCTGGCCCAGCTTGCCCGGGAGCGGGAGGCCGATTTGGTGCTCCTCTCCGGCGACCTGCTGGACGGGCGGCAGACCTACCGGGAGACCGCCCAGGCCCTGGCCCAGACCCTGGGGGAGATTCCATGCCCGGTGCTCATTTCCCCGGGCAACCACGACCCCTATACGGCCAAGTCCCTGTACACCGCCCTGGACTGGCCGGATAACGTCCATATTTTTTCCACAGAGGCCCCGCAGAGTGTGGAATTTCCGGCCCTGAAGTGCGCGGTCTGGGGGAGCGCCTTCACCTCCCCCCACCGGGAGGACGACCCCCTGGCGGGCTTCCGGGCCCAGGCGCCGGAGGGGTGGACCAAGCTGGCGGTTCTCCATGGGGAGGTGGAGGGCAAGGGGGACTACGCCCCCATCTCCAAAGCCTCCATCGCCGGAAGCGGCCTGGACTATCTGGCTCTGGGCCACATCCACCAGTGCAGCGGCCTTCAGCGGGAGGGGAACACCTTTTGGGTCTACCCCGGCTGCCCCGAGGGCCGGGGCTTTGACGAGACGGGGGACAAGGGAGTTCTTTACATCGAGGCAGAGCCGGGGAATTGCACGGCGGAGTTCGTCCCCCTGTGCCGCCGCCGGTATCAGATTTTGGAGGCGGACGTCACCGGCGGGGCGGACCCGCTGGAGACCGCCCGGGCTGTTCTGGCCCCGGCGTTTCAAGAGGACGTGTGCCGCCTGGTGTTCACCGGGGAGCGGGGGGCGGAGCCCCTGGACCTGGAGCGTCTGGCGGAGCAGCTTTTGGGCCGGTGCTGGGCCCTGAGCCTCCGGGACCGCACCCGGGCGGGCCGGGACCTGTGGGCCCGGATGGAGGAGGACAGCCTGACAGGGCTGTTTCTCCGCTCCATGGCCGCCCGGTGCCGGAAGGAGCCGGACAACGACATGCTTCAGCAGGCGGTGCGCTTCGGCCTGGCCGCCCTGGAGAACGGAGAGGATATTGCCCCATGAAGATCAATTCCATGACGGCGGTCTTTGGCAAGCTGACGGGTGAGAAGCTGGAGCTCCAGCCCGGCTTCAACCTGATCGAGGCCCCCAACGAGGGGGGGAAGTCCACCTGGGCCGCCTTTTTGAAGGCCATGCTCTATGGCATCGACACCCGGGACCGGGACAAGAAGGGGTACCTGGCGGACAAGAACCGGTACCAGCCCTGGTCCGGCGCCCCCATGGAGGGGGAGATCACCCTGGAGTGGCAGGGGCGGGACATCACCATCCGCCGCTCCCCCAAGGGGAATACCCCCTTCGGGACCTTTGAGGCGGTGTATACCGGTACCCAGGAGCCCGTCCCCGGCCTGACCGGGGCCGACTGCGGGGAGCTGCTGCTGGGGGTGGGCCGGGAGGTGTTTGAGCGCTCCGCCTTTCTGGGGCAGAGCGGCTCCCTGGCCATCCAGTCTGCCCCGGAGCTGGAGCGGCGCATCGCCGCTCTGGTGTCCTCCGGGGAGGAGGACGTGTCCTACTCCCAGGCGGAGGGGCGCCTGAAGGAGTGGCTCAACCGGCGGAAGGTGAACAAGAGCGTGGGCCGTATCCCACAGCTGGAGGGGGAGCTCGCCCAGGTGAAGGCCAACCGGGAGGAGCTGGAGCAGCTCACCGGGGCCCTCAACGCCCTGGCGGCGGAGGAGAGGGGCCTGTGCCGGAAGAAGGAGGCCCTGGAGGCGGAGCTGTCCACCCATAAGCGTCTGGCTCAGCGGGACCTGGACCGGCGGTTCACCCAGGCCAAGGGGGAGTTGGACCGGGCCCAGGCCGACCTGGACGCCCTGCGGAAGGAACAGGCCCGGTTCGGGCCCATCCCCCACAAGGAGGAGCTGAAGCGGGCCCAGGGGGAGCTGGCCTACTTAAAAGCCCTGGAGCCGGAGATCAAACAGGGGGAGGAGGCCCTGGCTCGGGCGGAGGCGGAGCTGGAAGAGGCCCGGACCGCCGCCCGGGACGACCGCTTCCCCGGACAGACGGTGGAGGAGGCGGCGGAGTCCGTCAAAAAAGCGGAGGGGGAGTATGCCGCGGCCCGGAAAAATGCCGGGACCTGGTCGCTCATGGCCAAGCTGGTCCCGGCGATCGGCGTGCTGGCGGCCGGGGGCATGGTGGTGCTGGCCCTGGCTCAGGGGGACGCCGTCTCCTTTCCCGCCGTCCTCACCGGGGTTCTCTTCCTGGTGTTCACCCTGGCCCTGGGGGTGTTCAACCACAGTCAGGCCAGACGCAGCCGGGCCTGGGGAGATCAGGTGCTGAACCGCTTCTCGGTCAAAACCCCGGAGGAGCTGGAGGGCGTGCTGGAGGACTACCGGGCCCGGGCCGCGGCCGCCGACCAGGCCGCCCAGCAGGTGCGCCTGGTGCGGGAGGGGTTATCGGACCGGCAGGCCCGGCGGGAGAACAGCCGGAAGGACCTGTTTGACTTTGTCCACTCCTTCGCCCCCGAGGTGAAGGACCTGTTTGGCTGCTCCGCCGCCCTGTCCCGGGCCCTGAATCTGGGGGAGCGGGAGGCGGTGGCCCACGCCAAGCTGGAGGGGGCCCAGCGGCTGTATGACGCTTTGAAGGCCCAGGGAGGACAGCTGGAAGAACTCGGGGCCCCGGAACCGGAGGTCCCTCAGCGCACTATGGAGGAGACCGCCGCCCTGCTGGGTACCGCCCAGGCCGACCTGGAGCGCACCGGCCGGGCCCTGAGCATGGCTCTGGGGAGGCAGAAGGCGGTGGGCGACCCCGCCGCCCTGGCCGCCCGCCAGGAGGAGCTGGAGGGGGAGCTGGAGCGGCGCAGTCAAGAGTACCAGGCCATCTCCACCGCTCTGGCCGCCCTGAAAGAGGCCAACGCCCAGCTCCAGGAGCGCTTCTCCCCCGAGCTCAACCGCCGGGCGGGGGAGTACCTGGCCCGGCTCACCGGGGAGAAGTACACCAGCCTCTCTTTGAATCGGGAGCTGGAGGCCTCCGCCGCCGGGGCGGGGGATGTGCTGCCCCGCCGGTCCCTGTTTCTCTCCAAGGGGACGGTGGACCAGGTGTACCTGGCGGTGCGCCTGGCGGTGTACGACCTGTGCCTGCGGGAGCACCATGTGCCCCTCATTCTGGACGACGCACTGGCTGCCTTCGATCAGGAGCGTATGGAGCGGGCCCTGGACCTGCTGGTGGAGTTTTCCAACGAGGAGCAGATTCTCTTTTTCACCTGCCAGAGCCGGGAGGGGGCCTATCTGGCCCGCACCCCCGGGGTGGAGCGGGTGGCTTTGAACAGTTAACTGCGGCAGATTTACGGACAGACGGCCCGGAGGGAGTTCCCTCCGGGCCATATTTTTTGAAAAAAATCCGCCCGGCGGCCGATTGTACAAAAAAAGGACAAGCCCCCTGTGATATGCTGGGCCTGTGGGGCGAGGCGCGCCCGGCGGGCAGAAAAGGAGTGTGCGTCATGGCCTGTCTGCCGCGAGTACGCTGAAAATTGGAATAAACTTCCTGCATTAGGAGCGTGAAAGCGGGGCAGAATAGGGTTCAAGCAGACCAGCATTTTGAAAAAGAAAACAGAGACCGTGCTCCGTCTCTAAAAGGCGGAGAAAAAGAGAGAACATCGGACCGCCTCCCGGCAGGGAGGTGGTCCTCAGTTTCTCGAAGAACCTGTGCAGAATGAAATCCGCCTGAGTCAGGGCGGGGGAGCTCGAGGGGGCAGCCGCCCGCCTCGAGTGGAATCAAATGCCCCGGAAGCCTTGCTGTGCAAGGATTCCGGCAAGCGAAGCACGGACTTTTGCGCCGAACAGCGGCGCAAAAGTAACGGCTTTTTTGCAGGCTGTCGGAAAAGTCCTTGGACTTTGTGACAGCCTAAGGACCGTCTCCCGGCAGGGAGGTGGTCCTGTTCGCTTTTTGCGGCAAAACCGGCAGATTTCCCCTGCTTTTGCGCCGTTCTCCAGAGAAATTCTGCAAGTCCCGCCGCCGGGCCGCTTTCCAGACTCTCACATGGAAGCCGTGGAAGGAGCACCCTGGTGTACCGACCGGTCCGGCCGTCCATACTGAACCAAGGCGGCCCGCTTCGGACCGCTGAAATGACGGCGGCCGCTCCCAAAGGAGGGAACGGCTGTCTGGGGGGTGGAACCTTTTTGGAACAGGAAACGAAAAAACGGCCATGGCACGGGCTTCTGGGACCGGCGGCGGGGGCGGCTGCCCTGGGGCTGTTGCTCACCATGGCCCTGACCGGGGACCGGGCCAGAGCCGCGGCGGCCACGGCGGCTCTGGAGCTGTCCCGGCCGGAGGCGGTGGCGGCCGCGGCCCAGGCAGAGCTGGGGGACACGGTGATTCCCCTGGGCCGGGCGGTGGGCATCAAGCTCTTTTCCGACGGCGTGCTGGTGGTGGGGCTGTCCTCCCTGGACACCCCGGAGGGCCCGGCGTCCCCCGGGCGCACCAGCGGCTTGAAGGCGGGGGACGTGATCACCCACATGGACGGCAGCGAAGTGGACACCATTGAGGAGGTCCAGGACCATCTGGCCCAGCACCCGGGGGAGAAGATGACCCTCCAGGTCCAGCGGGGGGAGGAGTCCCTCCAGCTGGCCGCCCAGGCGGTCAAGACCACGACGGGGTCCTATCAGCTGGGGGTGTGGCTGCGGGACTCCATGGCGGGCATCGGCACCATGACCTTCTATGACCCGGACAGCGGCGTGTTCGCCGCCCTGGGCCACGGCATCAACGACGTGGACACCGCCAAGCTCATGCCCCTGGAGACGGGGAGCATCATGGGGGCCACGGTCTCCGACGTGAAGAAGGGGGCCGCCGGGGAGCCGGGGGAGCTCCACGGGGACTTTGACCTCACCGCCGACCTGGGCACCCTGTACGCCAACACGGAGCAGGGCATCTTCGGGCGGCTGGAGGACGCGGCTCTGGCCCAGGACCTCCAGCCGGTGGAGGTGGCCGGCCGGGACCAGGTCCAGACGGGCAGGGCCACCATTCTCTCCAACATCGCCGGGGACACGGTGGAGGAGTATGAGGTGGAGATCACCCACCTGTACCCGGAGAACGCCGGGGACAGCCGGAACCTGATGCTCCGGGTGACCGACCAGCGGCTGCTGGAGGCCACCGGCGGCATCGTCCAGGGCATGTCGGGCAGCCCCATTCTCCAGAACGGCAAGCTGGTGGGGGCGGTGACCCATGTGCTGGTGAACGACCCCACCCGGGGCTACGGCATTCTGGCGGAAAACATGCTGGATACTGCGGCTGAGCGGCTGGGCAGCGCATAAGAGCATCGGGAGGGCGAATGCCCTCCCGATGGAGACTGTCGAAAAAGTGGCAGAGCCACTTTTTCGAGTGGAGCTGCACGAAATTTTGTCCTCGATTTCTTGCGAAATTGTCGGCCAAAATTTCGCGAGAGGTATCATTTCCGAGGCGCATGTCCTCGGAAATGATGGGATTTCATTTTATTCCGCCGTCTGCGGACGGCGGAACTCCTTGCAGGAGGGCTTTTTTGACAAGCTGAATCGGGAGGGCGGATGCCCTCCCGATGTCTCTATAGGAACTGATTGCGCTCCGGGTTATAGTGGTAGTCGATGGCGGCCAGCTTCTCCTCCAGCTGGGCGCGGTCGGCGTCTTCGCTGTGGCACAGCTCGTCCAGGTCGGGGTACAGGTCCCGGAGCCGGGCGTTGACCACGCTGAGCAGGATTACGGGGTCCTGGGGCAGCATAGATATTCTCCTCTCTCTGGCATGTTTTTTCCGGGGCTCACAGCCCCAGTCGGTAGATGCGGTTGGCGTTGTCATAAAAGACCGGTTCCCAGTATTGCTCCGGCACAATGCGCTGGATGTACCCGATGTACTCCCCCAGATTGACGATGGGCCAGTCGGTGCCGTACATCACCCGGTCCCAGCAGCCCAGGTAGTTCAGCCAGGTGCGCAGCAGCTCCGCGTACCCGGCCCGCTCCCGGAAGTACACGTCCAGGTCCACCCTGCCCTCCAGCAGGCCGGACAGGTCGGTGGACACGTTCCGGTTTTTCTCCAGCACGGCGGCCGCCTCCTGGAGGAATGGGTTGCCGAAGTGGCACATGACGAACTGGGTGCGGCGGTGGTCCGCCGCCGCCTCGTCCAGGGCCAGGGGGTGGCTGTACTTCAGATAGGCCCGGGAGTAGGCGGTGAGGCCCATGTGGACGGCCACCGGCTTGTCGTACTTCTCCGCCAGGCGGTAGATGGGGTCGTAGATGGGGTCGGTGAGCCAGATTTTGTTGTAGCCGGGGTAGAGCTTCACGCCGCAGCACGCCTCCCGCTTCAGGTGCTCCTCCACCTGGTCGGGCAGGTCCTCCGGGATGGTCTCCCCTCTCCCCAGCACCAGGCTGTCCAGCCCCACGCAGTAGTGGAACAGGTCCCGGGGGTAGTGGTGGAAGCCCACCTCCAGGCTCCGGTTGCCCATGACCACCCCGTGGACCATGTTCAGCTCCCCGTAGACCTGCCGCAGGTGGTCCACGGAGTTCACATGGCCCACCGCCTCCGCCATGGCGTCGGTCCCGGGCTCGGAGGGAAAGAGGTGCAGATGTGCGTCGATGATCTTCATAGCTGCGGCTCCTTTCTGTGCTGGATTGATTATACCCCAGAACGGTCTTCTCTGGCAAGCGAGGGAAGAGCGGCCCATGTCTACAATAGATGGGCGGACTGGCGGGCAAAGGAGATAAAGTTGGAGATGACGCTCCAGAGATGGGGCTGCTTTAAATAGCCGAAGCGAATTTGGTAGCGGGTGTGGTCCTGAAAATGGAAAATCTTCAGCGCGTTCTGCTGCGCCGGGGACAAAGTCATCCGCATCAGGTTCTCCGGGCAGAAGCAGGCCCCCGCCCCCTGAGCGCACAGCTCCAGCAGGGTCTCCATATTATTGGATTCCACCTTGGGGATCGGTATAATTCCGGCCTGTGTCAGCAGCTGGGAGGCGAGGCGGCCGGCGATGTCCCGCCGCTGGTTCAGCAGGAAGGGACAGTCCCGGAGGGGAGTCAGATCCCCCTGTTCCACGGCGGCGCTCAGCGCCTGGGCGTTCTCTCCGGCCAGGGCGTTCCAGAGCTCCCCGGCAAGGAGCAGAACCACCTCCTCCTCATAGAAGTCCACAAGCTCCATGCCGGGGACCGCCTCTGGAAAATTGGCGATGGCCAGGTCAATCTCCCCGTGGGTCAAACGCTCCGAAAGGGCGTCATTGGGGCCCTCTGCCAGCTGAATAGAAATTTTGGGATACTGCCGCTGGAACGGGGCGATCAGCAGGGGCATGACGGCGTGGCTGCGGGTGGTGGACACCCCGATCCGCAGCACCCCCGCCTGAGCTTGGGCCAGATCGCTGAACTCCCGGTCCATGGAGTCCAGGTTCCGCTGGATTTCCTGGGCGTACCGGAGGAACACCTGCCCCGCGTAGGTGAGCTCCAGGGGCACCCGGCGGAGGAGCAGCTGGCTGCCCAGCTCCTGTTCCATTCCCGCGATGTGGGCGCTCAGGGCCTGCTGGGTAATGTGCAGCCGTTCCGCCGCCCGGGTGAAGCTCTGCTCCTGGGCCAGCGTGATAAAATAATCCATACTGGAGAGGTTCATGGCCGCCGCCTCCGATCACAAGTTTTACTTGTATTTTATACGAGAATAACTCGTTTTACAAGTATAAACCCGCCTGATATACTGACGGTACAGGCGGTGAAAGGGCCGCCCCACTGAAACGGAGGGATCGACATGAATATGGGATCACTGTTTGACCTGCAGGGCGCGCTGTTTGCCATGATGCTGATTGGGGCGTGGCTGAAGCGGCGCGGAACCATTGACGAGACGGGGAAAAAGTGTCTGACCGACCTGTGTATCAATGTCATAATTCCGTGTAATATTTTCAAGTCGTGTCTGATAGAGTTCAACGCCGATATTTTCCGCGCCTGTGGATTGCTGCTTCTGTCAGCGGTACTTCTGCAGCTGATCTGCCTGCTGCTGAACCGGTGGATTTTCAACCGCTGTGAACCCCGGCGCAGGAAGGTGCTTCAGTATTGCACCATCGTGCCCATGAGCGGTTTCTTGGGGAATCCAATCGCAGAGGGTATTTATAGTGAACTGGGAGTGTTGTACACTTCGATTTTCCTGATTCCCATGCGGGTGGTCATGTGGTCGGCGGGGACCACCTATTTTGTGGCGGATGAGACGCTGGACAAGAGACAGGTGGCCAAAAACGTTTTGACCCACCCCTGCCTGCTGGCGGTCTATCTGGGACTTTTGGCCATGGTCACACAGATTTCTCTGCCCGCTGTGGTGACACAGACGGTACAGTATATCGCCGCCTGTAACTCTGCCGTTACCATGTTTCTCGTGGGGACGATCCTGGCCGATGTGAAGTTCTCCAGCCTGTTGGACCGGACGGCCCTTTTGTTCAGCCTGTTCCGTCTGGGCGCGCTGCCCGCCCTGGCGCTGGGGGTGGGGCTTCTCCTGGGATTGGAGCCCATCTCTTTGGGAGTCAGCGTGTTGATGACCGGAATGCCGGCGGGGGCCACGGCTGCCATCTTCGCGGCGCGGTATCACAGCGACGCGGCCTTTGCCACCCGGTGCGTGGTGCTGAGTACTCTGCTGTCTATGGTCACCCTGCCGCTCTGGGCCCATGCGGTGGGCTGAGGCCTCCAAAGGTTGCATTTTCCGCCGGGAGCGGGTATAATAAAAAAATCGCATCCCTCACAGGAGGTAGACCCATGTCGGAAGCATTTGAATTTACCCAACAGCCCGAGGAGCAGACCGCCCCCCAGCCCCAGGAGGGACCGGAGAACGGGACCGCGCCGGAGGGGGAAAACGCCCCGGAGGAGCAGGAGAAGAAGCCTCCGGAGGACGTATTTTACTGGCTCAACGCCCTGACTACCGCCCTGGTGTGCCTGGTAATCGTGTTCACCTTCTTCGGACGGCTCACCCGGGTGGACGGGCCGTCCATGGAGAACACCTTGCACGACGGGCAGCTGCTGCTGGTCCAGTCCCTGGGCTATGAGCCCGAGCAGGGGGACATTGTGGTGCTGAACAAGACCACGGTGGAGCACCTGGGCGGGGTGGCCATCGTCAAGCGGGTCATCGCCACCGGCGGACAGACGGTGGATATCGACTATGCCGCCAACAGCGTCTATGTGGACGGAGAGCGGCTGGACGAGCCCTACATCAAGGAAGTGATGCAGGACGTGACCCAGACCGACCCCTACCGGACTCAGACCCACATCGAGGTGCCGGAGGGCTCCATCTTCGTGATGGGGGACAACCGGAACAACTCCGACGACAGCCGGGATGACCGCATCGGCTGCATCGACGAGGACTATGTGCTGGGCAAGGTGTTCTTCTCCATCTTCCCCTTTGATACCTTTGGACCCATGGAGTGAAAAAACGGCCGCTTCCGCGGCCGTTTTTTTGATTAAGGCATATTGCGCAGGTAGGCCTCCGCCCCGTAGCGCAGGCAGCGCTGGAGCCGCCGCTCCCCCCGCTTGATGGTGCGGGAGATGGTGGACTTGTCCACCCCCAGCTTTTCCCCGATCTCCCGCATGTTGTACCCCTCGGCGTAGTAGAGAAGCAGCACCGTGCGCTGCTTCTCGGTCACGTCCTCCTGGAGGGCGCGGATCAGGTTGCGCTTGAGCCGGCTCAGCTCCCGGCTGTTGTCCCCGGCCATCTGCCGGGAGTAGACCGCCATGTCCGCGGCGTAGTGCCGCCCCCTTCTATAGCGTGTATTTGGCATTGCGGCGGTACCCCCTCTCGTAGTAGCGCTCGGTGAGGACGGCCAGCTCCCGGGCCTCCCGCAGCATGGTGGACAGCATATGGATGCGCTCATTGAGCATGAGGCGCTGATCCTCGTTTTCGGTGCGCTCCAGCACCGCCTGAAGCTGGCAGATGCGGAAGTCCAGCGCCCGGGCGTGGGCCCGGTACTCCACCGATAATTCCAATAAGGTCATGGTTCCCTCTCCTCCTTTTCCTTTCTCCGCCGGTCGGGACGCTGACGGTTCGCGCACCGCACGCACACCAGCTGTCCGCCCCGCCGGAGCATCCGGTCCCCCCGGTACTGCTCCTCCCCGCACAGGGGGCACAGGGCGGCCGGAGCCGCCAGCTGCACGTCCCGCAGGGGAGGGAGCAGGCCGGAGATCCCTAACATTCTCGTGGCGCACCACCTCCTTTGCATTGGAATAGACGGCCGCCCCGCCGGAGTGGAGACGGGCGGAGAGGCCGGATGAGAGGCAAAAAAAGAAAAAAGAAAAATTTGAAAAAAGTTGTTGACAAGGTGTACGCTTTCTGGTAAAATAACACCTGCTGTTGGACAGCACTCTTGAGTTGCTGGTGTAGCTCAGCCGGTAGAGCAGCTGATTTGTAATCAGCAGGTCGGGGGTTCGAATCCGTCCACCAGCTCCACAATTTCATATGGAGGAGTTCCCGAGTGGCCAAAGGGGGCAGACTGTAAATCTGTTGCGTTTCGCTTCGGTGGTTCGAATCCACCCTCCTCCACCAAGTCGGAGCAAGCTGATCGCTTGCTCCGACTTTTTTTGAAAGTCAGAGCGCGCGCGCAACCGCGGTTCCTCCCTTCCAAGTCGCAGCCGTTTGCGCTGGGCTGCGATTTGGGTTCCGCCGCCCCTTTGCAATTCCTGGCCTGCGGCCAGGAACGGCGCGAAAGCGCCGCCGGCCTGAAGGCCGGTTTTTGTGGCGTTTCTATCTGTGTTTATAATTTCAAAAGCTCGATTTTAACCATTCCCTCCCCATCCGGAGTAAGAGAAATCTTGCTCCGGTTTTCTTTTCCGCCGCTGAACCTGGGGGCGTGCCTCTGGCTGAGGCGTGGAACGCTGCGCCGCTGTGCAGGATCAGGAGAGCGTGCCGGGCAGCCGTTCACCGGTGCGGCAGTCCACAAATTTTCCGCGACCTGTGGAAAAGTCGCTCCGCCTTCGGCTGTCTGGCGGCGCGTGGAGGAAAATTTAACCCACAAAATAGAACGTATGTTCGAGTTTGTGGTATCATAATACCCCCCATTTCCTCAGATGTCAAGGGGGTGTGGGGGAAAAATACGAATACAGTCCCAAAAACAGGACACATAAAAGCGTCCGCCTCGATGGAGAGGCGGACGCTTTCTTTTTACGGGAATCAGAAATACTGCTTGATGCCCTCGGGGGCCAGGTCGGGCTCGTCGCTGATGGTGATGGTGAACTTAATGCCGTTCTTCTCGCCGAAGTTGTTGAGCCAGTTCAGGAAATCCTCCACATCGTTGTAGCCGTCGGTGGGGACGATCTTGGTCAGGCTGTCGATGAAGATGTGGGTGATGTCGTAGTTGCCGGCGTGCAGGCCGGAGATAAAGCCCTTCAGGGCGGTGAAATTGGCCACGTCGTACTCGCTGGAATCCACCAGCCGGATCTGATAATGGATATCAAAGGTCAGCTTGCTGCCCTTTTCGATGCAGACGACATTCCCGTGCTCGCTCTGGACAGCCTCGTTAATCATGTCGATCATCTGCTTGGTCTTGCCAGTGCCCTTTTTACCCATGATGACTCGAATCATGTGAATCACTCCTTAATGGATGTTACCAGGGACCGGGGTCCCTCGTTGATATACTAACTTTACCATATCACGCCCTGATTTTCAACCGGAACATTGTGAATTTTTTTGCCGCGGGCCTTCCAATGGATGGGCGGGGCGGGGAGCCGTCACTGGTCCCCCTCCAGGAAGTAGCTGGCCTCCATGTCGGCGGTGGCCAAGGCGAAAGCCAGGGGGTACTTCTGAAGGGCCTGGCCCACGGTGCGGGGGTCCTCGGTGCCGGAGAAGCCCATGTGCCAGCGGATGGCCATGGCCTCCTCCCGGGTGAGGCGGAGGTATCCATTGACGATGTACACGCTC
>ULQC01076320.1_pt1 | contig 11966 bp, 16 predicted proteins | sample 1954091 | NCBI WGS metagenome assembly ULQC01 (sample SAMEA4835645, study PRJEB28245) | human gut metagenome | biome: gut microbiome; material: fecal sample | place: Denmark | collected 2008
GTATCCGTTTTGCAGCGCAGCAAAACGCCTTATCATAAACCATACTGCCGGCAGCTTTTATTTCTGTTCATCAGTTTCTTCCGGCGCGTTTTCCAGTTCCTGGTGGCGTTTTTTATACTCCGAAATTGCCGCCTGCATCAGCGTAAAGGTGAACACGACCGTAATAACGCCGGTCACACCGGCAACAGCCAGGCTATGGGTCGCAAACATCATGACCACTGCGGAAAGCACACCACCGACCAGGCTGCCCACAATGCTGGTACTAAGGCTGGCCTTGATGTGGCGGTCCCAAATGCCATTGCGCAGGCATTCTTCCAGCGTGTAAAGGCACGCGGCCATAAACACGATCCATTCCCCTGCCACCTGGCTGATGTCCGCCTGCATCATAAGCTGGAATATCATAACGGCAAACAGGCCCCACCACATCAGCCAAAAGCCACGGCTTTCAATTTTGCGCAGGGTCTGTTCCTGCATTTCGTCCAGCTGGTTCTTTTTGCTGAAAATATTTTGTTTCATTTATGGTTCCTCCCAGAACAGTTCGTCCAATGTTTTGCCAAGCGCCTTGCAGATCGCACGGCACAGGTTGATGGTGGGGTTATACTCCCCTTTTTCAATCGCGTTGATGGTCTGGCGCGAAACGCCGATGGCTTCGGCCAAAGCGGCCTGTGTCATATCCTTTTCGGCACGGGCAGCTTTCAGTTTCAGGTTTTTGGGCATATGGCTCCCCTTTTCTTGCATCCTTTTGTGGCAGCCCCTTGCTTTGCTGCTGTGATTGCAGTATATCATGCGCCTTACATTATGTCAAGTATATATTACATTTTGTCATCTTGTAAATTGCCGCTTCTTGCCTTTCCCGGGTGGCTATGCTATCATGGTACCAGTGCTATTTTATTATGGCAACACCGCACAATTCCCGCCTGACGGCTTAAGCACCGCTCCGGCGGCTGCGGCACGGCATCTGCGTTGCCAAAATGCTCGATAAGACATCCAGTATTATCTGCGCTTTTGGCTTGGCATCTGCCGCACCTCGCTCGCCGTATCGGCACTTAGAATTATGCGGTATTGCCTTATGATTAAGGGGGCTACCCATGAAATACGGATTTTTGCGCACAGCAGCCGTCAGCCCTGCACTGCATGTTGCTGACTGTGCCTACAATACGCAGCAGATCATTGCCGCCATGCGCGCACAGGCTGTTGCCGGAACCAAACTGCTGTGCCTGCCGGAGTTTACCCTGACCGGCTATACCTGCAACGATCTGTTTTTGCAGGAAACACTGTGCCGCGGCGCTGAGGATGGGCTGATTCAGATTCTCGATGCCAGCAAAGAGCTGGACGTGGTGGCGTTGGTTGGCCTGCCGGTGCGCCATAACGGCAAGCTGTACAACTGTGCAGCGGTTGTTTGCAAGGGGCAACTGTTGGGCCTTGTACCCAAAACCTACCTGCCCAATTACGGCGAGTTTTACGAGCGCCGCCATTTTGTGCCGGGCCCAAAAGATGCGTTTGAAATTATCTTTGCCGGGCAGCGCACTCTGTTTGGCACCAACCTGCTGTTTGCCTGCCGCGAGATGCCGGAGTTTGTGCTTGGGGTGGAAATCTGTGAGGACCTTTGGGCCCCTGTGCCCCCCAGCTGTAGCCATGCGCTGGCCGGGGCAACGGTGGTTGCAAACCTTTCTGCCAGCGATGAAACGGTAGGCAAAGCTGCCTACCGCCGGGAGCTGGTGGCTGGGCAGAGCGCCCGCCTGCTGTGCGGTTATGTGTATGCTGACGCCGGGCACGGTGAAAGCACCACCGATATGACCTTTGCCGCCCACAATCTGATTGCGGAAAACGGTACACTGCTGTGCGAGGCCGAGCCTTTCGCCAACGGTACCGCCGCAACTGAGCTGGACCTTGGCCGCATGGTGCAGGAGCGTATCCGCAACACGACCTTTGTGCCGGATGCCGCCGAATACACGACCATCAGCTTTGATTTGGAAGTGGCAGAAGCACCGCTGACGCGGTTTGTTTCCCCCACGCCATTTGTGCCGCAGAATGATGCTGCTCGCGCCGAGCGCTGCGAGCTGATTTTGCGCATCCAGGCTGAGGGCCTTGCCAAGCGTATGGAGCACACCCACGCCAAGTGCGCTGTTGTGGGTATTTCCGGCGGGTTGGATTCCTGCCTGGCTTTGCTGGTTGCCGTACGCGCCTGCAAGGTGCTGGGCCGTGACCCCAAGGACATTATTGCCATTACCATGCCCTGCTTTGGAACTACCAAGCGCACCCGCTCCAACGCGGAGATTCTGTGCGAAGCACTGGGCGTCAGCTTTACCGAAATCAACATTACCAACACGGTGGAAAGCCACTTTGCTGATATCGGCCAAGACCCGCACACCTATGATGTGACCTTTGAAAACTGCCAGGCCCGTGTGCGCACGCTGGAATTGATGGATTACGCCAACAAGAACGGCGGCTTTGTGATCGGCACCGGAGATTTGAGCGAGCTGGCCCTCGGCTGGGCCACCTACAACGGTGACCACATGAGCATGTACGGTGTGAACGCCGGGGTGCCCAAAACGCTGGTGCGCCACATTGTGCAGTACGTGGCCGATACCTGCGGCCAGCCGGTGCTGCGTGATGTGCTGGTGGATATTCTGGATACCCCAGTCAGCCCGGAGCTGCTGCCCTCCGCCGCGGATGGCACCATTGCCCAGCAGACCGAAAAGCTGGTTGGGCCGTATGAGCTGCATGATTTTTACCTGTATTATGTGCTGCGCTTCGGGTTTGGACCCGCCAAGATTTATCACCTGGCGTTGGCCGCATTTGCCGGGCGGTATGAGCCGGAAGTGCTGCTGACCTGGCTGCGCAACTTCTACCGCCGGTTCTTTGCCCAGCAGTTCAAGCGCAGCTGCCTGCCGGATGGACCGAAGGTCGGTTCCGTCACCCTCAGCCCCCGCGCCGACTGGCGTATGCCGAGCGATGCCTGCAACGCTTTGTGGCTGAAAGAATTGAATGAGATCGAGGCAAAATAAACTTGCTGTTCTATCTCTGATTTCCATTATTTTCAATTCTTATCGCTTCACGGAGTTATAAAATAGCAAAAGCTCCCTACCTGGTTACCGTACAGCCGGTAAAACAGGCAGGGAGCATTTTGTTTGTTATTTTATGCCGCTTGGAATGACCACCGAGCGGCGGTCATCCGGGGCATCAGGTGCCGTAATGGGAAAGGAACTGTTTGGTGCGTTCCTCGTGTGGGTGTTCGATCACCTGGTGGGCAGGGCCTTCCTCGACCACCACGCCGCCATCCATAAACAGGATGCGGTCTGCCACATCGCGCGCAAAAGACATTTCGTGCGTGACAATGATCATGGTAGTTTTCTGGTCGGCCAGATCGCGCAGAACGCGCAGAACTTCGCCGGTCAGCTCCGGGTCAAGGGCGCTGGTTGGTTCATCAAAGCAAAGGATATCCGGTTCCAGCGCCAGGGCGCGGGCAATAGCCACACGCTGTTGCTGGCCACCGGAAAGCTGGTGCGGGTAATGGTTTTCCCGCTCCGAAAGGCCCATCTGTGCCAGAAGGGTGCGGGCTTTTTCTTCCAGTTCCGCATGAATCGCTTTGCGGTTGGCTTTATACTCCGGTTTTTCTTTTGCCAGCAGCTCCCCGGCCAGGGTAATGTTCTGCAAAGCCGTATACTGCGGGAAAAGGTTGAAGTTCTGGAACACAAGGCCGAAATGCAGGCGCTTTTTGCGCACTTCACTTTCACGGTGGGTGGCCGGGTCAGCGGCATCCCACAGGGTTTTGCCGTCCACACGGATCACACCGGTATCCGGCGTTTCCAAAAAGTTCAGGCAGCGCAGCAACGTTGTTTTGCCGGAGCCGGAAGAACCGATGATGGCCAGTGCTTCACCTTTTTCCAGGTTGAGAGAGATGTTTTGCAGCACATGGGTACTGCCAAAGTTTTTGCTGATGCCGGTAACTTCCAAAAGTGCCATATGTACGTCCCCCTTACCGGAAATAGCTGAGCTTTTTTTCCAGCCAGTTGAACAGCAGGGTCATTGCCCCGACAAACACCAGGAAGAAAAGCGCGGTGGAGAACAGCGGCCAGATCAAGCCCTTGGCGCTGTATTCCTTTGCCATCATGATGATTTCCTTGTTGGCGATCACATTGGCAAGGGAGGTATCTTTGATCAAGGTCATGACCTCATTGCCCATGGGGGCCAGGATGCGTTTGATGACCTGCAGCAACGTAACGCGGAAAAAGATCTGGCTCTTGGTCATGCCAAGCACCTGCCCGGCTTCCGTCTGGCCAACGGGAACAGACTCAATACCGCCGCGGTAAATTTCGGAAAAATAGCAGGCGTAATTGATGACAAACGCCACCACCGCCGCCAGCAGGCGGCCATTGGTGCTGGAACCCCAGGGGCTGGCAAAGCCCATCAGACCGGGGCCAAGGTAGATAACGATGATTTGCAGCATCAACGGCGTGCCGCGGATGATCCACACAAAGGTTTTGACCATGCCCCGCAGCGGTGTGAACCGGCTCATGGAGCCAAGTGACACCAAAAGGCCAAGCGGCAGGGCAAACAACAGCGTCAGCCCAAAAAGCTGACAGTTCATTAGGAAGGCGCTGGTCAGGCGGCTCCAAATCACACCCGCTTCCCCCATGATCAGTCTGCCAGGGTCAGGCCGTATTTGTCGGCCAGGGTCTGCATGGTACCGTCCGCTTTCAGTTCATCGAAAGCGGTATCCACAGCGGCGGCGACATCGCTGCCCTTGCGGAAAGCAGCACCGTATTCTTCCACATTCAGCTCGTCCTTGATGACAAGGTTTGCATAGTCGGTGCCTTCGCCGATCATAGCGCTAGCCAGGGTCAGGTCCAGAACAGCGGCGTCAGCGGTGCCGGCAGCAACTTCCATCAGGCAGTCGGTCTGCACGCTCTTGGCAACAAAGTCTGCCTGCTGCAGGCCCTCGTCCTCTTCAATGGTAGTTTCGCCAGCAGATCCGGACTCAGCCACAACGGTCTTACCGGCAAGGTCTGCGGTGGAGGTGTAATCGGCGTCAGCCTTCATCACAACCACCTGTGCATTCTTGACGTAAGGCTTGGTGCAGGCCATATTGGCCTCGCGGTCATCGGTCAGGGTCAGGCCGTTCCAGATGCAGTCAATGCTCTTGGCAGCCAGCTCGGTCTCTTTGGTATCCCAGTTGATCTCGACAAAATCCGGCTCCAAGCCCAGCTTTTCACACACAGCTGTTGCCAGTTCGGTATCAAAACCGGTAAAGGTACCGCTTTCATCGGTGTAGTTCATCGGCTCATACACGACATGACTGCCGTGCTGCGGTCTATCAATGACGACCGCTTTCATCGGTGTAGTTCATCGGCTCATACACGGTGTAGCCGATGGTCATTTTGCCCTTGTTCTGCAGGTAGGCCAAGTCGCTGTCTGCAGCGGCGCTGTCAGCGGTGGATGCTGCCGTGCTTTCGGCAGAGCTTTCCGTGCTGCTTGCAGCTGCACTGCTGCTGGAGCCGCAGGCCGCAAGGCTGAGGGCAAACATGCCCGCCACAGCAAAAGAAATCAACTTTTTCATAACATTTCCTCCCTTATCTATACCAGTGCTGAGCAAGTTCTCCGCACCATTCCTGCAGTGCTGCACATTTGCACTGCACGCCAACCTTGTGCTTTAGTGCGCCGAAGAGGTTGACTATTAGTTTATAATACCCTCTTTTGCTATTTTTTGCAATACTTATTCATGATTCCTGCATAAAAAGGCAAAGCCGGCAGGGTTTGACTGCGGTTATGCAGCGCTTTCCTGCCGGTCATGGTTTATCTTACCTCCACAACGGTGATATCCTGCGCGCTCAGGCCCTTGCACTTGCCTAAAACGGCATCCCGGATGCGGGTCACTTCATCCGCGGTCAGGGCGTCGTTTTCTGTCATAACGGTGATATCCGCGCGTCCCTCCCCAATGCTGACAACACAGTCCGCAAAGCCTTTGGATTTAATCAGGCTTTCAATGCTGGATTCCACCGTGATGCTGCTGATCTGGTTTTGCAGCTTTTGGGTAATGCTGTCTTTTTCGCTTTCGCTCAAATCCGCACTTTTCAGTGTCTTTTTGATAGCGTCCAGTGCCTCGTCCCGCGCTTTGGAGCGGTTCAGGCGTGCCTGTTCAAAAAATTCCGTACCGGAATCCTTGCTGACGCTGACAAGCTGGGCTTCGCCGTAATTTTTGCCTGCCTGCCCGCCCGATTCCATTTCTTCCGCTGCATCCGCCTGGGCGGCGGTCTGAGGTTCACTTTCCAGCGGATCAAACACTGCCTGGGCGGTCATGGGTTCCACCGCCGCGTTTGTTTCCGGCTGCCGGGCGGCAGTCTGTACCGTGTCCTCGTCAGCTTCCGCCGAAGTCTGCACAACGGCTTCCGGCGTTCCCGCCTGCGGGGTGCGCCCGGCGAACGACCAGTTCAAAAACACTGCACCGCCCAACGCCAGGGTAAGCGCCGCCAATGTGGCATACCGTTTGGTTGCTCTGCCTTCCATATCGTTAGCCCTCCCTATGATTGCATTTTGTTTACGGTAATATGGCTGGCCCCCACGCCGGTCAGGGCGCTGACCAGTTCTGTGATGCGGCGCTGGGTCCCGGCATTATCCCCGCCCTGGCAAAGCACGGCCACGCCGCGCACCTGCGGTGCCTGAACCGACTGCACCACCGGCTGTGCACCGGCCAGCAGATGGGTGCGCTGGCTGGCGGCGCTGCTGCGGGTGTCCTCGCTGGTTTTCTCTGTCCGGGTATCCGCTGCATAGGTGGTTTCCTCCCCGCAGTCCAGCGTTACCATAACAACGGTTTCGCCTGCGCCGTCCATGGCACGGATCAGGGCGGCAAGGCGGGTTTCCAGCTGCTGTTCATACTCCGCTGCCGTCTGGCTCTGCTGGCTGCTCTGCGCGGCATTTTGTGTGCTTTGCCCGGCTGGCAGCCATTCCGACATACAGAGCAGCAGCATGCCCGCCAGGCCGGATACCAGCAAGAGATTGATACGCTTTTTATCATCCTTCCACGCCGCCTGCAACCAGGCGATGCCCTGTTTTGCGGTCATTGGGTGTTCTCCAGCGTATAGGGCAGGTCCCCCGCAAAATTTTGCAGCAGGGTTTCCGCCTGTTCCCGGTCTGCCGGGTAAACCAGCCGCACATGCACGCCGCCCGCCTGCGGCTGCACAACGGATTCGATGCCGCTTTGCCGCAAAAGCTTTTGCAGTGCTGCGGCGGATTCCTGCATGGCAAGCTCTGCGCCGTAAGCGGTATAGTCCTCGCCGGGGGCGCTCCGGCTGGCAAAGTTTTGGAGCTGCGCGTCAAAGTTTTGCCAGTTCAGGCCGGATACCGCATGGAGGACCGATGTTATAATATACAGCGTAAGCACCGCATTTATGACTGGCTTGAACCCATTTTGCGGCCAGAATGTCCGCACCAGCCCAGCCAGGGCGGACAAGATGCAGCAAACCAGTGCCGCGTGGCATAGCGTATCCATAAGTCAGCCCCCATTCCCGCCAAGCAGCAGCAACAGCGTGGATAGAATTACCAGAAAGAAATATAGTACCAAGATAGCCCCGCACAGCCGCGTCCCCTGGCCAAATAGGGTGCAGATCTGCTTGCTGCGCTTTTGCCCCAGTCCCGCCGCCAGAATGCCCATGCCGGAAAACACCAGCCAGTACAGCCCGCACTGCGCCAGCACCGGGGCAAACGCTGCCCCTAGGGCCGCCACCGCCGCCAACGCCAATGAGCCTTTGAGCAGTCCAATTGCGGCGGAAGCACTGCCCAGAGCCGCCGCAGCGGCATCCCCCACGACGGGCACGGCTGCACTCAGCACGCTTTTGCCGATTTTTAAGGCTGCGCGGTCAGTCCCGGCGGCCAACACATTTTGCAGCCCCAGCACAAAGGTAAACAGCATACCGCACAGTTTGAGCGCAAAGGTAAAACAGCGGGCAAACAGGTTTGCGGCATCGGCAATGCCACTATCCCCCCAAAGGGCCGCAGAAACGGAAAAACAGAAATAGATTTGCAGCAGCGGCAGCAGTAAGTTTTGCAGCACTTCCGCCAGAAAGGCCGCCATGGCATAAAACATCGTGCTATACACGGCAGCTCCGGCGGTTTGGCCCGCCAGCAGTGCTACCCCGGCAAACACCGGCACAAAACCGGATACATACAACTGGCTGGTGTTGGCTGCCTGGGCAACCTGCTGCACGAGAGATGTCATTTGATTCAGCGCAATGGTGCCAAAGCCGAGCACAGCCACAAGGTCCACACAGTCCCGCCAGGCACCACCGTCCGCCAGCAGTCCCACACAGCTGGAAAGCAGCAAAAACAGCACCGCGCGCCGGGCCAGTTGCAGCGGCTGCCCCCAGGCGTTTTTCAGCCAACCAGCCAGCGTTTGCAGCAGCTCCTGCAAGGTAATGTGAACGAGCTTGTCCGGCGTCAGTTCGCTTTGCTGCAAAATCTGCTGCACCCCAGCGGGCAGTTCTGCCGCGGCGGCTGGCAGCGGGAAGGCTATCACGATAAAAAGGACAAAAACGAGGCCAGCAAGCTTTGCAGCAGAGGCAATGCCTGCAGCATAGCCAAAATGCGGCCCACGAATTCCATACAGAACGCGGCGGCAGCAAGGCCGGCTTCGCGGCAAAGGTCCGCCGCCAGCTGGGCCACAAAAGCGATGGCCAGCACCTGCAGCAGAATGCTGAACGAATCGCCGCCAGCCTGCCCGGCCAGCTGCTGCAGCCGGGCCAGCAGTGGGCGCAATTGCTGCACCGCGAACCACAGCAGCCCCGCCGCGCCGCACAAAGAAAGCAGGAACGCAAAGCCGGGCTGGTCCTTTTTTAAGCAGAGCACCAACACGCAGACGACAATGGCAAGGGCGGCCGCTTTTAAGATAAGCATCGTTATCCATGACCAATCACAAATCAAACAGCGCTTTGATCAGCACAAACAAATCGCTGATTTGGCGCACCAGCATGCTAAGTACCACGATCAAGCCCGCAAGGGTGGTCATCATAGCCTGATCCTCCCGCCCAGAGCGGGTGAGCAGCTGGTTGAGCACCGCAACAATAATGCCGGTGGCCGCAATTTTGAATACAAGATCAATGTTCATGATGGTTCCCCTATAAAAAGCCGGCCGCGCTTTCGCCTTTTCAGTTATCCCCTGCTTCACCCCGCGGGCCAGAGCAGAATGGCCGCCAGCAGCCCGCCGCAAAGTCCCAGTTTAGGGGCAAGCACAGCGGCCTGCTGGGCGGCGGTATACTGGCCTTGGGCGGTGCGGTGGCACAGGGCGGCCAGCGTGCGCATGGTCTGCGGGGCCTGCTGCCTGCTGCACAGGGCAATGGTGTGCAGCCCGGCATGCAGCTCCGCTCCGCAGGTTTTAGCAAGCGGCGGGGGTAGGCGTAATTCCGCAAAGGATGCAGCACTCGGCGGGCAGTAGGCGGCAAACGCCGGGTGTTCCGCCGCGGCGGCCAGCAGCTCCGCACTGGGCAGGGCGCAAAAGGCAAGCTGGTCCGCCAGATAAGTAAGCAAACGCTCAAAGCCGTACACCGCCCGCCACTGTGCCCACAGCCGCTGGCAGTACGCCTGGCCGGCAGCAAAGCCTGTACACACCAGCAGCACAGCCCCCAGCAAACGGCAGTACAGCATCATGCCAGGGTGCGGACCTTCACTGCATGGCCGGGGTTCACGCGGCCATCCAGCAGTACCAAGGTTTCAAAGGCCCCCATCGCCAGCAGGCGGGCAGTGGGCGGTTTGCGGTTCAGCGCTTCCAGGGTATCGCAATGGACACTTGCCACAAACACCACGCCGCAGGCCAGGCCCGCTTCCACGGCCTGGAGGTCCGCCTGGGTGCCCAGCTCATCACACACGATGACCTGAGGGTTCATGCAGCGCAGCGCCATCTGGATGGCCTGCGCTTTGGTGCAGCGGGTGTAGACATCGCAGTGTACGGTGTGCCCCGCCGTCAGCAGCTCGCCGCGCTCGTCCGCCACGCAGAAAATGCGGCGGGCGGTATCCAGATAGCGGATGATGCTGCGCAGGAAAGTTGTTTTGCCGCTGCCCGGCGTGCCTACGACCAGAATCCCGCCATTCAAGGCATCCAACGTGCGGCGAAGCTGGGGCGGCAGGACACAGGGCACCTGGCGCGCAACGCGGAGATTGAGAGATGTAATATCGGCAAAGCCCGCCGGGCCACACACCCCTGCCACCCCCACACGGCTGCCGCCGGGCAGGGTGAAATAGCCCTGTTTCAGCTCGTCCTCATAGGCATAGGCGGAGTCCCGGCAGAGGGCGGCAAAGCAGCTGCGCAGCATGCGCGGGCCGATGGCAAGGGCGGTTTGTGCTGCAGGCAGCAGCTGCTGCGCCGGCTGCCAGGTCCCGCCCACCGTAAACTGCACCGCCTGCCCGGCGCGCAGGCGGATTTCCTGCACGCAGGCGGCGCATTCCGGCGGCATGGCTTTGAGCTCGGTGCGCAGCGGTTCCGGCAAGAACTGGATCACGGAATAATACTCGTCCATTTGGGGTATCACCTCCACACCCCCACTGTATTCCGGGCAGCGGAGCAGTAGAACCAGCCGCGGCAAATTGTATGCAGCGGGCAGATTTCCACTGTGGCACAGTAGATTTTCCCGGTGGTTCCTGCTATACTGGAAGCAAAGTAAACGCTACGTTGAATGCTGCTCAAAGGAGGGTATCTTTATGGATAAGTTCAGAACAGTTGCGCCCATCATCCTGATGCTTCTTACCGCACTGGTTGTGTTCTATGCGAATGTCAGCCTTTCCGGCAGCGGGTTTGACGGTGCTATTTTGTTTGCCATGATCGTGGGCTTTGCCTGCGTGATCTATGTACTGGATAACCGCGAGCGATAACGCAAAGCAAAGGAGCTGCATAGGTATGACCCGCCGGGAATTGATTTATGATATTGAGCGTTACTGCCCGTTCAATGAGCAGGAAGAAAAGGACAAAGCCCTGATTTTGAATTGGATCAAAACAAATGATAACGCATTCAGCCGCGAAAACGCCGTGGCACACATGACGGCATCCGCCTGGGTGGTAAACAAGGACCGCAGCAAGGTGTTGATGGTATACCACAACATTTACCACTCCTGGTCCTGGCTGGGCGGGCACGCGGATGGCGAAACCGACCTGTTGGCTGTTGCCATTCGCGAGGTAAAAGAGGAAGCAGGAATCCGGCACGTACAGCCGGTTTCCAAAGAGATTTTCTCGCTGGAGTCACTTACCGTGGATGGGCATGTGAAGCGTGGATGCTATGTTTCCAGCCATCTGCATCTGAATGTAACTTATCTGCTGGAAGCCGACTCTGAGGAAGCGGTTGCCATTAAGGCGGACGAAAACAGCGGTGTGGCCTGGTTTACGCCGGAAGAAGCACTGGTAAAATCCACCGAGTCGTGGTTCGTGGAGCATGTGTACGCAAAGCTGCTGGAAAAGATGAAAACGATTTAGGGCAATACCGCATAATTCTAAGTGCCGATACAGCGAGCGAGGTGCGGCATCTGCTAAGCCAAAAGCGCAGATAATACTTTGTGTATTATCGAGTATTTTGGCAACGCAGATGCCGTGCCGCAGCCGCCGGAGCGGTGCTTAAGCCGTAAGGCGGGAATTGTGCGGTATTGCCTTAGAGGTTTCACAAGATTCCACTATTAAAAGATGCAAAAAGGAGCAGCCAGATTAACCGGCTGCTCCTTTTATTTTTGTCTGTTTTTACGGTACCGCAAGATTTCAGTTTTCACAAATCATGCCGTAGCCATAGCGGTCATCCCCAAAATCGCGTTTATTGACCAGCTTTACGCCAAAATAGCAGGCATCAGGGTGGGAAAACCGCCCGAAAATGGTTGAACAACACTGTAAAACCGTGTCTAAAAATTGGTTGGCGAAATCGCCAATTTTCGGCGATACAACAAAAAAGACTGTGACATTTTTTCATCACAGTCTTATGGAGGTGACGGGCAGATTTGAA
>ULQC01028618.1_pt1 | contig 11949 bp, 8 predicted proteins | sample 1954091 | NCBI WGS metagenome assembly ULQC01 (sample SAMEA4835645, study PRJEB28245) | human gut metagenome | biome: gut microbiome; material: fecal sample | place: Denmark | collected 2008
CTCTCCTCGAAATCCGCCACATCCATGTGATAGCAGTTATCATCGCCGAGCACCAGCGTGCTGCTGACAACTCTTCTGCCGTTATCCGCAATGACTTCCGAAAATGGATAGTAAACCGGTGACTGGATCAGCACGGCATCCCCAGGCGCGGTGTAAGCTTTGACTGCCATCGCAAGTGCAAATACAACGCCTGGCGTTTTGATCAGCCATTCTTCTTTCGGCTCCCAGTTGTGATGGCGTTTCATCCATCCCGCAACGGCCTCAAAATACGGAGTCTGCGCATCGCTGTAGCCGTAAATGCCCATTTTCGCACGCTCTACCAGCGCATCCTCGATGTAGGAGGATGTCTCAAAGTCCATGTCCGCCACCCACAGCGGCAGCACGTCGGCTGGCATACCGCGTTTTACTGCGAAGTCATATTTTAAACAGTCTGTATTTTTTCGGTTGATGATTCTGTCAAAATCAAGATTTCTTTCCGTCATTTTTCTCTTCCTCAATTTCTGCAAAAACCTTCTCAAGCTCGTCGATCAGGTCCTCGATACTTTCAATTCCAACGGAGAAGCGGAGGGTGCTCTCCGTAATTCCGTTCCGCTCACGGATTTCCTTCGGCACATCGGCATGTGTCTGCGTCGTCGGATACGTAACGAGTGTCTCCACGCCGCCGAGGCTCTCTGCGAAACGGATCATTCTTACCTTCTCCAGAATGGCAAGGGCAAACTCTTTGCTCTCGAGCTGGATTGTCAGCATGGCACCGAAGCCTCTTGCCTGTTTTTTCATAATCTCATGGCCCGGATGATCCGGCAGTCCCGGATAGATTACTTTCGTAACCGCCTTCTGTTTCTGCAGCCATGCAGCAATCTGTTCTGCATTCTCCTGAGATCTTTCCATGCGGATGCCTAAAGTTTTCATGCCGCGCAGCACCAGCCAGCAGTCAAACGGAGCAAGACCTGCACCTGTTGTCTTAATCAGGAAACGCAGTTTTTCCTGAATGTCTTCACGGTTTGTCACGATAAAACCTGCCAGCGTATCGTTGTGGCCGCTTAAGTATTTCGTGCCGCTGTGGATGACAACATCCGCGCCGAGATCGAGCGGGTTCTGGAAGTACGGGGACATGAAGGTGTTGTCCACGATCAGAATCAGGTTGTGGCGTTTTGCAATATCCGCCATCTTTCGGATGTCGGTTACGTTCATCATCGGGTTCGTCGGGGTCTCGATATAGATGGCTTTTGTATTTTCTTTCACATAGCTTTCCACGTCATCACGGCAGCAGTCGATGCCGGAAAATTCGACGCCGTTTTTCTCGTTCACATGGTGGAACAGACGAATGCTTCCGCCGTACAAATCGGAATCCGCAATGATGTGGTCTCCCGGGCGGAACAGCTCCATCAGAAGTGAGATCGCTGCCATGCCGGAGCTTAATGCAAACGCATCAATTCCGTTTTCCAGTGCAGCCACCATCTTCTCCAGATGCTCTCTGGTCGGGTTCTGCAGTCTGCTGTAATCAAATCCGGTGCTCTGTCCTACGCCCGGATGCGCATACGTTGCGGTCTGATAAATCGGGTAGCTGAGTGCGCCGTAGTGGCTACACTGTCCCTCGTCCTCTTCTAAATGGATACATTTTGTGTCAATTCCTCTTGCCATATGAATAATCTCCTGTTATTTCGTAATTTTTCTTTCTATACTAATCCGATAGGTTTTGTAACGTAACCTATCATAACAGAAAATGCGGCGTTTGTATATTCCCTTTTTTCTTTGACTTGTTATAAGTTTTTCCTATAACTATCGTAAAAAAACGCCGCCAGAAGATTTTTTCTCCCGGCGGCCGCCTCTTGCATCCATATTTTAAATAAGTTCCGCACAGATCGGATAATGATCAGAAAGGCACACACCGTCCTTCTGCTCCGTCCATTTTTCCACCTTCCGGCATTCCCAGTCCCCTTTGAGAATGATGTAGTCAATCGAGCACTGCGGATCGTTCGGATCATCGCGATGATAGTTGTGGAAGGTAATGCCGATTCCTTCCGTCGCATTCACAAGACCTGCAGTTTCCCTCAGCGGTTTCATCTCTTCGCTGTCCGGCTCGGCATTGAAGTCGCCGCTAAGAATCACCGGCACATCGGCAAATGCTTTCTCTGCTCTCAGATGTTCGAGAATCTGCTCCAGGCCAAGCTTTCTCGCCCCGGCGCACTCGTGATCCAGATGGGTGTTGATGACGCGGAACACTTTTCCGGTCTCCATATCCTCAAATACCACATCCGTCGCAGTACGCGGGCACATACTCTGTACCGGATAGCGGGATCCCGGCACGTACGGTGTCGGTGACAGCCAGAAGGTTTCCAGGCTCACACTCTGAAAACGTTCTTTCCGATAGGCAATGATCATTGCCTCACCGGTCAGATCCTTTTCTCTTCCACATCCGGCAATGTAATATTCCGTCAGATTTTCCTTCAGCCAGGCAGCCACATGCGGCAGTACCTCCTGAAAACCGATGATATCCGGCTTTTCCTGTCTGATTTTTTCCAGAATCAGCGGTCTGCGGTAGATAAAATTATTGGCTCCATCCTGGCCAAAATCACAGCGCATATTAAATGTTACAAATTTCATGGTAAAACCCTCCTTTTATTTGTTTTCCTAACCCTTATTTTTGCTGGAAAGCGCTGTGCTTTCTTTTCTTTTTCTTCGTATTCACACGGCGCAGACACGCATAGCGCAGCTTCAGCCGCATTTTCCAGCTGCAGCCCGGTACCGGCTCCATCAGCTTTTCCAGAAAATGGTTCAGCGTACGTTCCTCATAAGGAGACAGCAGAATCTCACCGTAGATATGTTTCTCGATTAGATGGCAGACACGCGTATATTCGCCTGGCTCGATCGCCGGAAATCTGCGGGCGAGTTCTGCATCGGTTGCTGCTGTTTCTTTGCCGCCGGTCCAAGGCAGATGATCCGCGCCGCCTCCGCCGCAATCACAAGCAGCGTCAGCAGAATCAGAAGCACGCCAAGCAGCCCGAGAAGAAACAGCGAAACACTGCGCAGTACCGGAAGAACGGCTTCGCCTGCCTTGCTCTTTCGGTTTTCCACACCGGTAATCTGCTCCGCCGACAGCGAATTGTTCTCCAGCACCACATTCTTCTGTACAGAATCTGGACTTCCGACCATTCTCTGAAGAGATGCAACATTATACAGGAACCGTTTGTTTTTTAGGTATTTTCTTTCACTTGTTTTTCTGTTGCTCCTTCCTCCATTTTTGCTCTGCCTTAACTTCTAAAGACCATCCCAGAAAAACGCAAGTATTTTTAGTACTCCAGATACGCCCCTTTCATCGGGCTTGCTGCGTGGAGGCTGAAAAGACGGAGTACGCCTTTTTTGTATTTCGGCTCGCGCGGTTTCCAGTTTTGGCGGCGTTCTTTTAAGATCGCATCGATTTCTTCCATGGACTTGCGCTCACCGGCGATTCCGATGATGTTAAGTTTTCGTTCCTTCACATCAATCTCAATCAAATCCCCTTCCTCGACGAGTGCGATCGGGCCGCCGTCTACAGCTTCGGGACTGCAGTGGCCGATGACCGGGCCGGTGGAGGCGCCGGAGAAACGGCCGTCGGTGATAAGCGCGATGCTCTTTCCAAGCTCTTTGTCGCTGCTGATTGCCTCGGAAGTATAGAACATCTCCGGCATACCGCTGCCTTTCGGGCCTTCGTAGCGGATGAAGACGGCGTCGCCTTTCTGAACCTTATGTTTCAGCACGGCATCTAGGCACTCCTCCTCGCTGTCGAACGGTCGGGCACGGAGGACGGCGTGGAACATTTCTTTCGGGCAGGCCGTGTGCTTGATGACGGCTCCCTCCGGCGCAAGGTTTCCGCGCAGAACAGCGATGCTGCCGTCCGTTCCGATCGCCTTGTCATACGGGCGGATAATATCTTCTTTTGTAATCGAAGTTCCATACCGCTCATTAAATTTTGCGAGCCATCCGCTGCACTTCTCATAAAATCCATTTTCACGAAGCTCCGCCAGATTTTCTCCGAGCGTCTTTCCAGTCACTGTCATCACATTGAGATGCAGATGATCTTTGATTTCTTCCATAATCGCCGGAACGCCGCCCGCATAATAGAAGCACTCTGCCGGCCATCTTCCTGCCGGGCGGACATCGAGCAGATACCGCGCATTGCGGTGCAGACGATCGAATGTGTCGCCGGTGATCTCGATGCCCAACTCATGCGCAATGGCCGGGATGTGCAGCAGGCAGTTTGTGCTTCCCGAAATTGCCGCGTGGACAAGAATCGCATTCTCAAAACTCTCTTTCGTCACAAGATCGCTTGGCCGCATATGCTCCATCTGTGCCAGTTTTACCGCCTGGCGGCCTGCCTCCCGTGCATATGCCAGAAGATCCGGGCTTGTCGCCGGCATCAGAGCGCTTCCAGGCAGGGCAAGGCCGAGTGCCTCCGCCATGATCTGCATCGTGAATGCCGTTCCGATAAACGAACAGGCACCGCAGCTCGGGCAGGCATTGCATTTCGCCCAGTCGAGCTTCTCCTCGTCGATCTCACCGCGCTCAAATTTTGCGCTGTACATGCCAAGCTGCTCCAGTGTCAGCATCTCCGGTCCCGCATTCATCGTTCCGCCCGGCACAACAACCGCCGGAATATCGACACGCGCAAGGCCGATCAGATTGCCCGGCATACCCTTGTCGCAGCTCGACAGATAGACGCCGCCGTCAAACGGTGTCGCATTCGCGTGGATCTCGATCATATTGGCGATCATCTCGCGGCTCGCAAGACTGTAGTTGATGCCGTCCGTTCCCTGGCTCTCGCCGTCACAGATGTCGGTGCAGAAATACCGCGCCCCGAAGCCCCCCGCTTCCGCAACGCCTTTCCGCACTTCCTCGACCAGCAGATTTAAGTGGCCGCTTCCCGGGTGGCTGTCCCCGTACGTACTCTCCACCATAATCTGCGGTTTTTCAAGATCCTCTTTTTTCCATCCTGTTCCAATCCGGAGCGGATCTATCTCCGGTGCAAGTTTCCGCATTTCCTGACTCTTCAGCATTTCCTTCTCCTCCCGCTGTTTTTTAGGTATTAAAAATACTCTTTCTGATTTTCACTATAGCAATCCCTGTATTTGATTGCAAGACAAAAAAGCTGCAGTCTGCAGGGATTCCCCACAGACCGCAGCCTCTCTGAACAGCTCACAGATTTCTCTGTTTTCTGTTTGCCTGCTTCCGCAGATAATTTCCAATGCTTGTAAAACTAAGCAGCGTCACAATCAGAAAAACACCCGGGATCAGAATGATCCACCATGCCTTTGTCATCAGCGCTTTTTCCGAAAGTGACAGCATGCTGCCCCAGGAAATCACCTCCAGCGGAAGACCGATTCCCATAAAACTCAGTGTGGATTCTGCTACAATCGCACTTCGGATATTCATAACCACCATAAACATAATAGACGAAAAAAAGTTCGGTGCCAGATGGTGCCATAAAATATAGAAAAAACTGCCTCCCATACAGCGCGACGCAATCACGTATTCACTGTTCCGGATCTGCCGTACTTCGGTCCGCACAACCTTTGCAATGCTTGTCCAGCTTGTCATTCCGATCACGGCAGAAATCGTAATCACATTGGATTTTCCCGCAGCGGCCAGAAGAAAAATGACAAGAAGAAGATTCGGCACCGACAAAAAGATCTCGGTCAGCCGCATCAGAAGCGCGTCCAGCCACGCCGGTGCACATCCGCTGACTGCGCCGAAGAGAACGGCAATCACAGTGGAAATCAGCGTAGAAAGCAGACCGATCGCCAGCGATATTCTGCCGCCGTACCAGATCATCGAGAAAATATCTCTTCCCATCGTATCGGTTCCAAACAGAAATTCCCGGCACGGCATGACGGAACAGTTTTTCAGATCCATATACGAGGGATCCTTCGTCATGATCTGCCCACAGAAAAGGCAGCCCAGCACAAGAATACCCAGAAAAAGCTCTGCTGCCACCGGCCGGTCCTGATACCATTTTTTCTTTTTTTCTGCTTCTGTTTTTTCTGCAGGCCTCTCTCCTGCAAATTGAAATAATTGTGTTTTTTCTGTCACAGCATCATTACCTCCGATGTTTCTGCCGCTTCTTTCTCCCGCATCCGCGGATCAATTCTCTCGTTGATGATCTGTGCCGCCATATTGCACAGAATCACAACGATTCCGGACATCAGGCAAAGCAGCATCAGAAGATTGTAATCTTTGTACCGTGCGCTCTCATACGCCAGCGTTCCGATACCGGGATACGAGAAAACCGTTTCTACAACATAGGTTCCCCCCAGCACATGCGGAACAGAAATGGCCATGATGCCAAGATACGACGGAATCGTATTCCGCAGGCAATGCCGGAACAGAACCGTCTTTCGTTTCAGCCCCTTGGCTCTTGCCAGAAGCACATACTCTTCCCGCACTTCATCCAGAATTTTATTGCGGATCATGTATGCGTAATACCACAAATGACTCAGCACTACGACCGTCATCGGCAGGATCAGATGACAGACACGGTCAGAAAAATCTGCCTGTTTTCCAACAGAGTAGGCACCGGAACTCGGCAGCCATTTGAGCTGCATGGAAAAAACAAGAATCAGAAGCAGCGACAGCCAGAATTCCGGAATACATCCCGTGATGGTTCCCACCTTACAGATGATGCGGTCCAGCCATGTATCTTCCTTCCATGCACAGAGAATTCCAAGAAGCAGCGCGAGGGTGAAAATCAGCAGAAATCCAATGCCGCCAAGCACCAGCGTATTTCCAATTCTTCCCTCGATCACGCGCGTTACATCCATTTTATATTTGTACGAAATTCCGAAATCCCCCTGCAGCGCATTGCCTGCCCAACGGATATACTGTACGGAAATGGGATCCTTCAGTCCCAATTTTTCTTCGGCCCACGCTCTTTCTTCGGGCGTCATTTTTTCCACGCGGTCTCCGTAATATGATACCAGCGGATCTCCCGGCGCAAGCCTTGAAATATAAAATACGAGCACAGACAGCAGTAGAACACTTGCCAGAAATGCCGCTGCTTTTTTTCCATAGTAAAGCACTCTGTTCCGGCTTTTCATCCTGCATCGCCTCCCTCCATCAGCACAAAATGATCTTTTTCCACTTCCCGCAGTGTTCCCGTCCGGGGAAATTCTGTATTGGAAAAATCCGGTACAGCTCTCGCTCTTTCCCTTCGCGGATCCGGAATCGGAATGGCCGCGATCAGTGCTTTCGTATATGGATGCAGCGGATTTTCAAACACGGCTCGCGCCGGGCCGGTCTCCACCAGTTTTCCATGGTACATCACACCTACTCTGTCACACAGAAATTCGACCATATCCAGATCATGCGCAATAAACAGAAACGAAAAACCGTGCTCCTTCTGCAGATGACGGAACAGATTCACAATCTGTGCCTGTATCGACGCGTCCAGCGATGCAATCGGTTCATCCGCCACCAGAAGCTCCGGCTCCATCGTCAGTGCCCGTGCAATCGCAACGCGCTGCCGCTGTCCGCCGGACAATTCTCCCGGATATTTTTTCAGATATTCCGGATCCAGCCCCACGTATTTCATCTGGAATCTGGCTTCCTCCTCATAGCTTCCCCGCAGCGGCCGGATTTTCTGCACGCGCATCGGCTCCTCAATAATGTCGCGGACCTTCATCTTCTGATTCAGACTGGAACCGGAATCCTGAAAAATCATCTGGCGTGTCGTCTGCAGCATTTTTTTATTTTTCCGGAACTGGCCTCTGTCGCAGGTATCAATCCCTTTATAATAAATCTGGCCGGCATATGGCTGATAAATATTCATCACACAGCGTGCAGCGGTAGATTTTCCGGAACCGGATTCTCCTACCAGTCCAAAAATTTCTCCTCTTCGAATCTGAAACGATACATCATCGACTGCCTTGACTGCTGTTTTCCGGGACAGTGGAAAAATATGGGTCAGATGACGCACATCCAGCAAAATCTCATGTTCCATCTGTGTTTCCTCCTATCGGCGGCACAACCTTCGGTGCTCTCTCATCCAGCAGCCATGTTGCCGCATAATGGCTGTCTGTGACCCGGAACATCGGCGGCTCCTCCTCAAAATCAATTTCCAGCGCATAAGCATTGCGGCTGGCAAAGGCATCGCCCTTTGGCGGATGGAGAAGAGACGGCGGCATTCCCGGGATAGACGGCAGGCTTTCTTTTCCCCTCGAAAACGCCGGTATGGAACGCAGCAGTCCCCACGTATACGGATGACGGGGATCATAGAAAATCTCATCCACGGTTCCAATCTCTACTATTTTTCCCGCATACATGACCGCTACCCGGTCTGCGATCCGCGCTACAACGCCAAGGTCATGTGTGACAAAGACCGTCGCCGTTCCCAGTTTTTTCTGAATTTCCCGAAGCAGGTCCAGAATCTGTGCCTGAATCGTCACATCCAGCGCTGTCGTCGGCTCATCAGCAAACAGAATTTCCGGATTGCCCGCCAGCGCAATCGCCAGTACGATCCGCTGCCGCATTCCGCCGGAAAAGTGATACGGATATGCCTTTTTCCGCTCTTCTGCCTGCTCGATTCCCACCAGCTGCATCAGTTCTGTCACTCTCTGTTCCACTTCTTCTTTTCCCATGTCTTTCTGATGCGCCCGCACTGCCTCTGCAATCTGCGCTCCGACTGTCATCGTCGGATTTAAGGAAGTCATCGGATTCTGGAAAACCATCGAGAACAGTTTTCCCCGCAGTTCCCGCATTCTTCGCTCCCCGTATCCTGCAATTTCTTCTCCATTGACCAGAATTTTTCCGTTTTTGATCTTTGCATTCTCCGGCAGCAGCTTCATAATGCTTTTGCAGAGCACACTTTTTCCGCAGCCTGACTCGCCTACAACAGCGAGCACCTCACCTGCATTCAGGGAAAAGCTGACATCGCGGACCGCCTGCACTTCCCCCTCATCGGTAAAAAAGCTGACCGAAAGATGCTCCACCTTTAATCGTTCTTCCATTCTGTTTTTCTCCTGTACGGACAAAAAGGGGGTAAACATACCCCCTTCGTCTGCTTTTTCTTTATTTATTCTGTCATTGTCCAGTCCTGAATATTCCAGAAAATACCAACGCCGTGATGGCCAAGTACGGTATCCTCGGAAATTCCCTGAATGCCGGAGTCCGCTACATAATTTGCATCGATATAACAGATGAATGCATAGGCCGGATCTTCTGCCAGCTCTTCCTGGAATTTTCCGTAGTATTCCTTCCGCACCTCCGGGTCGTCGCTCTGACGGGCAAGTGACAGATATTCATCTACTTTTTCGTTGGAATAGCTCGAATAATTCGCTCCTTTGTCGGTGCCAAAAACCTTATAGGTATGGTCGTCTGCGTCAAACGGGCTTCCCCATCCGATCAGGCATGCCATCTGTCCACCCCAGTCCATCTGTGCCGGAATTTCCACGGTACAGTTGATTCCGGCTTCCCGGAGCTGCTGTGCTGCTGCCTGGGCAATATCAATGCGGTCCTGCTCACCGGACATCACGCTGATGACAAAACCGATTTCTTCGCCGTCCCGCTCATAGAAACCATCGCTGTTTCTGGTGCATCCGGCCGCTTCCAGAATTTCCTGTGCTTTTTCCGGATTGTAATCATAATGTTCTACGTTTTCGTTATTGTAAATGTTCCGCTGCAGCGGACTGTATGCCGCCATTCCCTCGCCAAGAAGCACAGAATCGATAATGGCCTGGCGGTCAATCGAATAACAGACGGCCGGAATGATATCCCTGTTTTTCGTCCAGTAATCATTCGCAAAGTTAAATAAGATTCCGCGGTAATCTGCCGTTGTCATATCGTAGCAGGTAAAACCTTCTTTTTCTTTGAAATTCTGTGCATTTTTCGGGTCAAGCAGCGCCAGATCCAGTTCGCCGGATTCCAGCTGCATCGCCTGTGCATTATCATCTGGTACAATTTTGAAAATGACCTTGTCAATCTTTGGTGCCCCAAGGTAATAATCTTCATTTTTTACCAGAACAATCGACTGACCCTCGTCCCAGCTCTCCAGTTTATACGGGCCGGTTCCAACCGGTGCACGGAAGAAATCCGATTCCTGCATATTTTCACCTTCCAGCAGGTGCTTCGGCAGGATGGCCATCGTCATGTATTCCAGGAAAGCCACGTTCGGCTCGGAAAGGCGGAAGGAAACGGTGCTGTCATCTATAACTGTAATCTCTTCTACATCCTCATAATTTGGTGCATTTTCAGATCCGTTTTCCGGATCCATGATCGCTTCGATGGTGAATTTCACATCATCCGCCGTAAATTTTTCTCCATCATGCCATTGGATGCCGTCCCGGATATGAAAGGTGTAGGTGCAGGTTTCTGCATCGTACTCCCATTTTTCTGCCAGACCCGGAACAATGTTGTCATCCGCATCGTGTGCGGTCAGTCCGTTGAACAGCAGCAGATTAATTTCACCGTGCTCATCCATCGCCGGATTAATCCTGGTATAATCAGCAGAACCGTAAACCAGGGTCGTCTCTTCCTCCCCTGTCTGGCCGGAAAAAGCTTCCGTCTCTGTTTTCGACAAATCTGTACTGTTGCTGTTTTTCCCGCTGTCCTGACCGCATGCCGCAAGGGATGCTGCAAGAGCCACCATCAGCATCAAAGATAATATTTTCTTTTTCATCCTTTTCCTCCCATTTTCAGACCGTTTTTACCCGGACTGACCGCTTTTTTTCTTTGTACTCCCATGATCTGCGCGCCTGATCCATGTACTGTTCGTTCATTATATTTGATATTTCAGGCTCTCACAAGCCGGGTGGGGGGATATTTTTTTCTTTTCTCGTAAAGTTAATCGTCTCATGCAGAGGGAACTGCTCCGCATGCCAACATAAAACATGACCTTGATCAGGGGACTCTTCCTCTGCATCAAGGTCATGTTTCTTTTCCTATGATTTTAAAATTTTACAGCATATTGATAACAAATCCAGCCAGCATCGTGGACAGAACCGTAATAACCGTAATTCCTCCCACGACATACGGCACGTTTAAGGTATCTTCGATAAACGCTTTCTCCTCCGGTGTCTCTCCGACCGCATCGCCGACCTCGCGGCAGATGACCACGTTGCTCGGGAATCCGAGGAACTGCTCGACACCGATGCCGACAGCCAGATCCTTGTCGCCGACAAGTTTCCAGGTCGGGAGAACCCATCCAACCAGTGCAACACCGATCAGAGCCGCGATGAACAGAACAATCGTCTGGAATGCCATGGTACCGAGATCGCTCAAGGAAACCTTCGCCAGAGACGGGATGATGGAGCCAAAGACAGCAACCATCATAAGGCCGTAGGAATTCGATTTCTGCAGCGGTTTTGTCGGAACGAGTCCGGAAGCGGCACAGGCAACACCGAGAAGCAGCGCCCAGATGCTGTAGTTGATCGGAGTCAGATCGCCAAGGATGTGGGCAACCCAGGAACCGGCTGCAACGAGCGCCATCATGACGTTGGCGGAATACCATTCTTTGTGTTTATCTGCAAAGGAAACTTTTGCGGAAGCACCGTTTCCGGTCTCCTGCTTTTTAAACTGCGCCGGATTCTCGCGGTATGCTTTCAGCAGTTTTTTTCCGTAACGGATACCCATGGCAGATGCGATCGGCGCACCGACGAATTTCTGTACGGAATAGATGACTGCACAGAGCGCTGCCGCCGTTGCCAGTCCTTTTTCTGCTGCGGCGCTTGCCATCAGCGAAGTTGCCATTGCCGCACCGTTGATAACCGGCATGCCGACGAGCATAGTGTCAAATCCGATGATCGGGGATACCAGAAACATCACAAGGCAGGACGCCAGCATACAGAGTGCCGCCATTAATACGGTTCTCCACTCCTCGATCAGCTGTTTCACGTTCAGGGTAGTACCCATGTTGAACAGTACCATCGCAATTGCCAGTTTTGATAACGCCGTAAGGCCTCCCTGGTCGATGATGTCCGCCGG
>ULQC01041285.1_pt1 | contig 11938 bp, 6 predicted proteins | sample 1954091 | NCBI WGS metagenome assembly ULQC01 (sample SAMEA4835645, study PRJEB28245) | human gut metagenome | biome: gut microbiome; material: fecal sample | place: Denmark | collected 2008
CATCAACGCCGGAGAAGGAGTGGATATCGATGTCCATCTCCGCCGGGAGAACCGCAGCCGCACCATAGATAAGGTCGCCCAGCGGATCAGGCTCAACCGCACCAAGCTCAAGAGCATGCAGGATACCAGCACCGATTATGAGGAGCTGACCAATTCCATACAGGCGGGCTATTTTATCAAGAATGGCATCGCCAACTACAACGAGGACCTCTTTTACATGAGCGTTTTCATCACCGTATCGGCCAAAACCTACGAGGAATTGCTTTGGCGCAAGCAGCAGATGGTGGATATGCTCAAATCCATGGATATGTACACCAGCGAGTGCAGCTTTCAGCAGGAGGCCGCACTGCAGTCGGTGATGCCGTTCCTGAAAATCTCGCCCAAGCTGGAGAAAAAGGCGCAGCGCAATGTGCTGACCAGCGGCGCCGCATCCAGCTATATCTTCACCAGCTTTGAGCTGTCGGACGACAACGGCGTGCTGCTGGGTATCAACCGATACAACAACTCCCTGTGCATCGTGGATCTGTTCAACACAAAGATCAATAAAAATGCCAACCTGAACCTGCTGGGCACATCGGGCGCAGGCAAGACCTTTACCATGCAGCTGCTGGCGCTTCGGATGCGGATGCGCGGCATTCAGTGCTACATTCTGGCGCCCATCAAGGGACACGAATTCCGCAGAGCCTGCAATAAGATCGGCGGCGAGTTTATCAAGATCGCACCCGGCTCTCCCCACTGCATCAACGTAATGGAGATACGGCATACCATGTCGCCGGAGATGGAGCTGATTGACGAGATCGATTATGTGGAGATGGGCTCCATGCTGGCTCGAAAAATTCAGCAGCTCATGACCTTCTTCGGCCTGCTGATCCCCGATATGAGCAATGAAGAGGAACAGATGCTGGATGAAGCGTTGATCCGAACCTATGCGGACTTCGGCATCACCCATGATAACGACTCCATCTATACGGATATGGCCTCCGCTCCGCCCAAAATGAAGCAGATGCCTATCCTGGGCGACCTGCATAAGCACCTGCAGGAGAATCCCATGACCCAGCGGCTGGCGGCCATCATCAGCCGTTTTGTCACCGGCAGCGCCCAAAGCTTCAACAGACAGACCAATGTAGACCTCTCTAATAAATACATCGTCCTTGACCTGTCGGAGCTGAAGGGCAAGCTGCTTCCGGTGGGCATGTTCATCGCACTGGATTATGTGTGGGATCAGATAAAGTCTGACCGCACCAAACGCAAAGCCATCTTTATCGACGAGATCTGGCAGCTGATCGGCGCCAGCTCCAACCGCATGGCCGCAGAGTTTTGCCTTGAGATATTCAAGGTTATCCGCGGCTTCGGCGGAGCGGCCATTTCCGCAACGCAGGATCTGTCGGATTTCTTCGGTCTGGAGGACGGCAAGTACGGCAGGGCGATCATCAACAACTCCAAGAACAAGATCATTCTGAACCTGGAGCCGGACGAGGCCCGGTATGTGCAGGAAACGCTGAAGCTCACCCGCACGGAGATCCGCGCCATCACCCGCTTCGAGCGCGGCGAGGCGCTCATCAGCTCCAACAACAACAAAGTGCCCGTGGTGGTGAAGGCCTCCAAGCTGGAAAAGGAAATGATCACCACGGATCGTGCCGAACTGGAGGCAATCCTCAAAGAACGGCAGAGGGAGAAAACGCATTCAGCGTAGAATACGCATTTCGCAAAGAATACGCACACACAGAAGGAGGTGAACAACATGCTGCTTGATGATGAGCGCCATGTGATCAAATGGTTGTCGCAGTACGGCGCACTGACCAAAACACAGGTGATCCGACTGCTGCGGGACAAAACCCCGGAGACGGCGGAGAAGATTCTTCGCAATCTGAAAAGGGAGCATCAAATCTCGGATGTGGCCGGTGGCTACTATCTGGCTTTGGATGGACTATGCAAGCCGGATCAGCGGACGATCCTTGCCGTATGGGTGCTGCTGCGGTTTATCGACTATGTGGATCCCATGGCGCATTATCCTGCGGTCTACCCGTCCCAAATCTTTTTTCTGAAGGAAAACACCGGCTATGAGATCGTTGTGCTGTATGACGGCGAGCAGCACCTTAGCAAGCTGCTGCAGCCGCAGGATGACGAGATGAAATATATCTTTGTCCTGCCCAATATCGCCATGGCGTCCCAGATGATGCTCCCCAAGGCGCCCTGCCTGTTTGCAACCGTCAACTTTGCCGGGCAGGAAGAACCGGACATTACATTTTACACAGAGGAGGCTGCAACCGATGGACTCGATAAACTCGTTCATTCATCTGCTGGATAAAATAGAGACGCAGGATCGACGGCTCGGCATGACCATAAAAAATCTCCGCTGTCTGACCGGAGGGAAAAGCATGGAGCTGGCGTATGCCATGGCGCTGAAGCTGGCTGAGGAAAGCGAAAAATTGACGCTGCTGACCAGAGCGCTTCCCGCCTACACGGGAAATCCGCGGGCACTGCAGGATGTGGATGCGGTTGCAGCAGAGTCGGTTCCAATAGAAGCGGGCTTTACCATCGAAGGCTGGTTCTGCATCCGGCTGCCTCTGCTGCTCCCCAAAAAGGAGAGGGGCTCCGCCTCCTATATTCGGGGCATCCTGTACCCGGCGCTCAGGAACTTCTTTCAGGGCAAAGCGCCGGTTCGATACCCCGAAAGCATTATGATATTCCGCCATGTATATGAAAAAGGCAGGTCGGAGCGGCGGTACCGGGATCATGACAATATTGAGGTCAATATGGTCTCCGATACCGTCGCTATGTATGTGCTTACGGATGACGCGCCGCCGTGCTGCGATCATTTCTACTGCAGCGCGGCCTCCACGCAGGAGCGTACGGAGGTGTATGTGGTCCCGGCACGGGATTTTCCCCAGTGGCTGGTGCTGGAGCCCCTGATCCCGGATGAGGGGGTGATGCTCCATGAAAATGTGCCGGAGCAGCGTCAAAAACATGTGTAAAAACAGGGCAAAAACCCGCCTCCCCAATGACATATCTTTTAACAGCCGGAAAACACCGATGAAACCGATATTTTTCAGGCTTTTTGCGCGGACGGTTTCCGACAAAGAGAGCAGTCATGTTGTCGGAAAGCTCCTGCATTCCGGGGTTTGAAACAATGATTACCGTTCGGCCGGGAAGTCATGTGCATCGGCTTATCACAGTGCTTGGGCTCGCCGGCGAATACCCTGTCCGTTCGCTTGGCGTGCTGGGAAACGAGCGTACTCTCAGAGCGCTGGTGAGTAAACTTTCCACAACACAGGAGCTTCGTAACCCGGATACCGGTGAGCGGATGAGGGTAAAGCTACTGCAGATGACCGGCATCGGGAATGCCAAAGCGATTCGTTTCTGTAAGGGCGCTCTCCCCATACTGGAATGGATACATCCGGACGCATACGGCTATTATATGGCCGCGTTTTACAATCATAGATTCCCCGGCGGTATGGCGCATCGGGACCGTAACCTTCGGGTTGCCGAGACGATTGGGATGCATCTGACCGCCGGTATCGAGACAAGGGCCTATCTGCTCCCCGCCTTGCAAAACCGGGCTATCCTTCGGATAACATCGGACGCGCCTGCCTTTTATCTGGCGCGGGACTTCAAGAAGATCACCCCAGCGGAACAGAACAAAACCATGTTCACACGCATCGTCGGCGCAATCTTCTATCCCGGCGGCTGTTACGCCGTTTACAACACGCGGAATGCCGCGATGAAATGGAACGGCATGGGAGAGTTCAAGGCGCTCCACAGCCTGACAGAGCTTGCCCGCATGAATGCCGGGGTTCAGAGCATCGACTCCGCAATCCTGCTGGGCGAGTCCTATGATACGGCGCTGACCACACTGCTGGAGTCGGATAAAAACCGGCGACTGGAACTTCGGTTTGACGGAATCTATCGGCACATCTATTTTGTGCCCATGAATGCCGGCGGCATCCGGCAGTTCAGATTGCTCACCGTCCCAGACTGGAAGGAAAAGCTGCTTGAGCTGCTGTTCGACCCAGACGTCCGGTCATATAACCAGGGATTCATGGAATACGACGCCAGTATCGGCGGCACCTGTGTTTTCTCACATCTTGACGGCGACATCGCACGCCTGATCCGTTTTCGTGAGGCGATGCAGACCGGCGCAGAGAGCTTCGAGGTACTCTGCTTCGATGATCAAGCGCCCTTTCTAAGAGAGTATCTTGGCCCGTATATCACACTCAAAACCATCGACGCTGCCACAGTAGAAGCAGAACTGGGACTATAAAGGAGGAATGCATTCTGGATAAAAAGCGAGCAGCAGCCATCATCGCCGTCTCCATACCGGGACTTATCACCCTGCTTTACCTGGGCGGAGTGCTTGGCCAATTGCTGATAAACTACGAGCTTTGGATGAATTCCGGCGGTCTTACAGGGCAAACGACCATCGGCGCCGTAGACTGGAATCCGATCGTGTGTCTGGGCAGCGCCTTCAGTATCCCGGGGCTAAAAAGCATCGGTATACTGCTGCTGACCGGGGTCGGTATCATGGCCTATGTGCGTTTCCACGATAAATTCAGCTCCAAGGACTACGATGAGCGCGGATTTACCCGCAGCAAGTACGGAACCTACGGCACCGCTTCATGGATGAAGGACAAGGAACTGAAAGAGATTCTGGAGATCAAGCCTCCGTCGCAGGCCGATGGCATCATTTTGGGCGAAAAAAACGGCAGCGTCGTCTGCTTACCTAAAGACACCAGACTGAACCGCCACATCGCCGTATTCGGTGCATCCGGTACCCGAAAATCCCGTGGCGTGATCCGTCCGGCGCTGTTCACCATACTCAAGCGCGGAGAGTCGGCAGTCATTACGGATCCGAAGGCGGAGCTCTATAACGATACCGCCGAGTTGTTCCGCAAGAACGGGTATGAGGTAAAAGTATTCAACCTGGTAGACCCCCGGCACGGCGACTCATGGAACTGCATGTCAGACCTGAACGGCGATACCCTGCTGGCGCAGGTGTTGACCAATGTCATCATCTCCAACACCAGTGAGGGCAAGGGCGACCATTTCTGGGACAACGGCGAGGCCAATTTACTCAAAGCGCTGGTGCTCTATATCGATCTGGACAGGAGCCGCAGCACGGAGACGAAGAACCTGGCGGCCGCCTACCAGCTCCTGACCCAAAACAGCGAACGGCAGCTGACGGCACTTTTTGAAAAGCTGCCGCTGGATCACCCCGCCCGTGCGCCGTTCAATCTTTTCTCGCAGGCCAGCGATACGGTGCGTTCCGGCATCGTCCTTGGGCTCGGCACCCGGTTACAGGTCTTACAGAACGAGGCTGTGCGGGACATCATCAGCCGCAGCGATATCGATCTCACGGCGCCGGGCAAGCGCAAATGCGCCTACTTCGTCATACTCAGCGATCAGGACGCAACGATGGCGTTTCTGTCCTCGCTGTTCTTTTCGTTTCTATTCATCAAGTTGGTGCGCTATGCCGACAGCACGCAGGAGCTGCGCTGCAAAGTCCCGGTCAACCTTATCTTCGATGAGTTCAACAATGTGGGCAAGCTCGGCAGCGCAGCGGACGGTTCGGATTTCGCCCGTACGCTCAGCGTTATCCGCAGCCGTGCGATCTATGTGATGCTGGCCGTGCAGAGCCTCGGTCAGCTCCAGAACCGGTATCCCAACAATCTCTGGGCGGAGATCGTCGGCAACCTGGACGTGCAGCTCATGCTGGGCTGCACCGATGAGGTCAGCGCCGAGTACTTCTCCGCGCGGAGCGGTGATATGTCGGTGGAGATCAACTCCACCATGACCGTGCGCAAGACCATTGCCGTAGTGCAGGTCATCCCCCAATACCGTCAGACGGAGGGCCAGGGGCGCAGACGGCTGCTGACTCCGGACGAGGTGCTGCGCATCCCCAACGAGGAACTGCTGGTGGTCATCCGAGGACACAATGTCCTGAAACTGAAAAAATTTGATTATGCTGACCACCCGCTGGCCAAGGAATTGACTCCCGTCAGCATTCTTGACTACACACCCCCGCACGCGGCAGCGCCTTTTCTCCAGACCGAGACGACTTTGCCACACGCAGTGTCTGAGGAGCGGCCGCACACATCGTCCATACCCTCAAAACGCAGAACTCTGTACAGCTCCGCGAAACCGCCGAGCGAGTTTTGAACTCAATGCTTTAACTAAAAAGCAGACATTTAACTTTAGTGATGTTGTAATGCTGAAAGATAGTTAAATTGGTGGCGAGCAAATGGACTATATCACAAAACACCGAGCGTATCGGCAATACGGACAGACTAACAAATAAAACACATTACCGGCAGAGAGGTGTCTCAGAAATGGGACGCTCTTTTTATATTCAAACAAAAGAAACGGAGGATCAAACAATGGCAACGAAAAAAACGGCGGTGATCCCGGAAGAAGAAATTCTTGCGGCCGCGACGGACGAAAACATCAATGAACACGCATTACATCAGACTGAAACTGAACCTGAGCCTGATAGAGTGCTCAGCGCTGAAGGGGCGCCCGGAGACGCTGATCTCATCGACATTTGCCAGACTGATTCCGAATCTGCGAATCCCGAAGGGATGCCGATCGAAGACGCCGCGCGCAATACCCCGGAAGCACCGGTATCTCAGACCGATTCCGACTTAGAGGAGAAAGAACCTGAAGAGAGCCCGCCGGCCCGCCGAACTAGAAAACCAAGAGCTAAGAAAAGTGAGTCTGACACAGCAGCGGCAGAACCGCCCGGGGATGCATCCGACGGCGTCGAATCTCCGGAGAAGAAGCCTCGCAGGCGCGCCGCTGCCAGACCGGCGTCGCCGGTGGTATCCATCGACGAGCGCCCCAGTGTGGAAACGGAAGCGGACAAAGCCCGCAACGATTTGCTGGACCTGGTAGAATCCTTAAAGACCAAGCGGATCCTGACCGGGACCATTCAGGGCATCGAACGCCCCGCTGACCATCCCTCTCGTTCTCTTGCAGTCATTTATCATGGCGATATCAAGGTAATCATTCCTGCGGAGGAGGCGGTGGAGCCGCCGGAGGATTTCCGCGGCAGGCTTCCGGAGGATGTGCTGCACTATATGGTCACCAAACGCCTGGGGGCGGAGGTGGATTACATCATCAAGGGCATCGACGCCAAGGCGGGTGTTGCAGTCGGCAGCCGTCTTGAGGCTATGTCCGCTAAGCGCCGCGCGTACTATTTCGGTACAGACCGGGATGGAAACAATCTGCTCTACGAAGGTATCAGTGCGGAAGCTCGCGTCGTATCCGTCATTCGTGCCGGCATCTTCGCGGATCTGTTCGGCCTGGAGGTCTACATCCCGCTTCGCGAACTGAGCTACCAGCGTATGCTGGATGCGCAGGACAGTTTTCAGCCCGGGCAGCGCATTCTGGTTAAAATCCTGAGCATCGACCGCAGTGACCGAACCAGTATCCGGGTCAACGCCTCCATCAAGCAGGCCGGAGAGAATCCCTATGAAAAGGCGCTGCGGCGTTATTCTGTGGGCAACCGCTATGTAGGTACTGTCAGTATGGTGGACATGAACGGCGTGTTCGTCTCACTGGACGGCGGCATCGACTGTCTGTGCAGCTATCCTAAGCGCGGGCGCCCGCCCAGAGGCTCTCGCGTAACGGTACGGATTCTGGGCATCAACAACGAATCCAATCGAATCTGGGGCGCAATCACACACATCGCTACCCCGAGATGACTGGAGCGAACAGAAAATGACAAGGAGGTTGAACAACTATGCTTGATTACGATCTGACCCGCGCAGAGCAGGTCAGAAGAACGGATCTTGCGCAAACAGCCCGCAGGATGATCCTGTCCCACATGAAGGTGGAGGCGGAGGACGAAACTTCGCTGACGCTGGACCACCGCGGCTACTATATGCAGATCTCGTTCTCGCCGCTGCACCCGCTGCTGGTCGTCTGCCTGGCTAAGGCGATCCGAAACCCGGATGGCGCACGAAAACAGCAGCTTGCCAACGAGCTGAACCTGCACAGCGTGCTGGGCAGCCACGCCATCAACGAGGACGTCGGCTGTTATTCCTATCGCGCCACCCACTGGCTGGATACGGAGCTCACGCCGGAACGGTTCTTTGAAATACTCAGCCGCTGCGTTGACGAAGCGGATCGTGGCTATTTCAATCTGGCAGGATGAGTATATTGCCGTAATGCTCAGTGCGTATCCGCGTACCGGACAACCCCACCGCCTCCCGGCAGTACCCGGGGAAAGCCTCAAGTGAGAGCCGGGAGCCATACTGCGGCACTCCGGAGTACACCTTACAGCCGTCAAGCCCTCCGGAATCAGAACCAGCCATACTCGAAGAGCCGGCCATGAACGAACTGCATTTGCGCGAAACTGCGGCGTTGGAGTTGGCTTCACCTATGACTCTACCGCAACAGGACGCCGGGATACCCCCATTATCGCCGGAGATATATCCATCCATCCTGCGCGGGATATCAAATCGCGGCTGGAACTGTACGCAGCAGACGGCATCATATATTTCTGCGTTTGGGCGCAGCTGAGAACAGAAGCGTGATACGATCTGTATATCGGCTGCACCTGAGCCAAACCACATCACGCAGCGAGAAGCGCATCGGAAACGGTGCGCTTCTTTGCTGCAAAAAACAGGAGGTAAAGGAACGATGAAACGTAAAACGCTCAAGAAAGCCCTTTCGGCATTCTTGTCCCTGCTCATGTGCATGATGACGCTTTTGTCTATCAGCACACCTGTGTTTGCCGCAACGACGGTAGACGCTTATATGGTGGATTTCCCACGCGACGGTGACAGCAACTACTCTGCGACGGCGTGGGGCCACTCTGCCACGTCTCTGATGGGCGGTTGGCGGTTTCTCAACAGCAAATACACAACGGTGCATAGCATCGGCACCTATAACGGTCAAGTCTCGTATTGCATCGAGCCCGGCATCGGGCAAAATGCCGGCGATACTCTCTCCCACAAGGATGAGACATTTTGGGAAAACTACCCCAGCCACCTCAATCCGACCATTTCCCCGGATACCATCAAGGTCCTGCTTGGCCGGATCATGCAGTATGGCTATCAGGGCAATGTATCCACATCCTGGCGTTCTCAGAACGCCTCGGATGCAGCTGCGTTAAGCCATATAATCGCTACACAGCTGCTGGTCTGGGAGACGGTTGTCGGCGAGCGTGACGCAAGCTTCAACAAGGTGGATCCCTCCGGCTATGGGAAGAGTGCGGTTTGGAGTTATATCCGGGACGAGCATCCGCTTCGCAGCCAAATTCGCTCCTATTATAATTCCATGGCCGCCAGCGTGCAGAGTCACGCAGAGATCCCCAGCTTCTGCGCACGAAGCATTGGCAGCGCACGCAGCTATGAACTCAAATACGACGGCACGCGATATACCGTGACACTGACGGATACCAATGGAGTGCTGTCGAACTTCTCGTTCAGCTCCTCGGAACCCGGAATCACCTTCTCCCGAAGCGGGAACCGCCTGACAATCACCTCCGACATGCCGATTGCAGGCGATATCCGCGTAAGCGCCAGCAAGACCAACGGCGTGCGAAGCGGTGTGGTCGTCTGGACGGACGGCAACAAAGGCGCCGGCATTCAGGATGTTGTCACCTACGGCGAAAATGTGTCAGACCCTGTCAGCGTCCATCTTCGGCTTGAGATGGAGGCGCTCGGCACCATGCACCTGGTCAAGACCAGCGAGGATGGCGTTGTGGCCGGAATTTCTTTCACGATCTCCGGCAACGGAATCACCAAGACTGTGACTACCGGCCGCGACGGCACGATTGACGTATCCGAGCTCATGGCCGGCACCTATACCGTAACAGAAGCGGACATTGAGCGTTATACGCCCCAGACTTCACAGCAGGTCACCATTGTCGGTGGGCAGACCTCGACCGTGACCTTCAACAACGTGCTCAAGCGCGGTGCATTGGAGGTGACCAAGACTTCAGAAGACGGATTCGTTGAGGGCGTAAAGTTTCGCTTGTACGGCAAATCCCTTTCCGGCCTGAGCGTCGATGAGTATGCGGTAACGGACTCCACCGGCGTGGCTAAGTTCCGCAATGTCCTGATTGGCGGCCCATATACCATCGAGGAGGTCGATACGGCCGTTCGTTACGTTATCCCTGATCCCCAGTCGGTATCTATCCAGTGGAACCGGGTTGCAGAGCGCAGCTTTGCCAATATCCTCAAAAAGTTTACCGTGACAGTAACCAAGACGGACGCAGAAACCGGAACACCGCAGGGCGACGCCACGCTGTCAGGCGCTAAATACGGGATCTACAAGGGCGGGAAGCTTGTCGATGTGTATTACACAGACGCCAATGGTCAGTTCACCAGCAAAGAGTATATCTGCGATACCGACTGGACGATCCGTGAAATGGAACCCTCGGAGGGGTACCTCCTCGATACGACGGAACATGCCGTTGGTGCAGCGCCCGGTCAGTATACGGTTGAACACAATACAACGGCTAACGCCGTGACCGAAACGGTAATCAAAGGCAGCATCCGCCTGATCAAGCATATTGATGCCGAACTGGAAACCTCCGAGAACGCGCCAACCCCGCAGGCGGAGGCTGAGATCCCCGCAGCAACGGACCCCTCTGCGCCGGAAGGCTCCACATATTTTGTTAGCCCGGACGCTGCCGCACCGGAGGATGCGCAGGGAACTGCAGCTTCCGATGATGCAAAGGACGCAGCCGAACCGGCAGCGGAAGAAACCCCAATGCCCAATCAAGCCGACACGGAAACGCCGGCCGAGTCTGAGCCGGAAGCAGCCGATACGCTGATTCCCGGTCAGAATGAAGCGGAGCCAGAGCCCGAAAACGGATCTGTACCGACGGCGGAGTTCAAACCCTCCGGCAATGCAGGCATTATCGAGCAGCCGGAAGCAGGCGCGATGTTTCAGCTTTATCTCTCCGGTGCCGGAAGCTATGACGCAGCCAAAGATAGCGAGCGCGATCTGCTGGTGACGGATGAAAACGGCGTAGCGCTTTCCAAGGATCTACCTTACGGCCGCTATACCGTACACCAGATCGAGGGTCAGGAAGGACAGGCCTTTGTTCCGGACTTCACCGTATTCATCAGCTCCAACGGACACCTGTACTCCTATATCCTGAACAACCAGACCATCACCAGTTTTATCCGCGTGGAAAAACGCGATGCTGAGACCGGAAAGATCATTCCGGCAGCGGGCATCGGTTTTCAGGTCAGAGACCTGACCTCCGGCGAACTGATTTCACAGACCGTCTATTATCCGGCGCCAGTGACCATCTCCACATTCTATACCGCAGACGATGGCACGCTTATGCTCCCCTGCGAGCTGCCCTACGGCCGTTATGAGCTGATCGAGGTGACAACCTGCCATGGCTATGTGCTGGATACCACCCCGGTTCCGTTTACCGTGGATGGGTCAGAGGCTGTCGTGACAGTTACAAAGTCCAACATGGCGCAAAAAGGCGTCATCCGTATCCAAAAGACCGGCGAGGTCTTCAGCAGCGTTGTAAACGAGGGATCCATCTTCCGGCCTGTATATGAGAATACCGGACTTCCGGGAGCAGTCTTTGATATCGCTGCTGCGGAGGATATTTACACCCCTGACGGAACCTTGCGTGCAAAGGCCGGAGACATCGTAGACACCGTCACCACGCAATCGGACGGCATGGCTGCCAGCAAGGCACTATACCTTGGCAAGTATGTGATCACCGAGAAGAAAGCTCCGCACGGCATGGCCCTTCAGACCGAACCGCATACGGTCGAGCTGGTATATGCCGGACAGGAGGTCACGGTCACCGAGCTTCGGGCAGATATGTACAATGAACGCCAGCGTGTGGAGATCAGTCTGGTAAAAACCATGGAAACGGATAAGCTGTTCGGCCTTGGCCAAAGTGACGAGCTCACGCACGTTACATTCGGCCTCTATGCTGCGGAGAAGCTTGTGGCAG
>ULQC01027823.1_pt1 | contig 11936 bp, 9 predicted proteins | sample 1954091 | NCBI WGS metagenome assembly ULQC01 (sample SAMEA4835645, study PRJEB28245) | human gut metagenome | biome: gut microbiome; material: fecal sample | place: Denmark | collected 2008
GGGGGAGTTCATGGAGATGCCGGACGCCTATCTGTTCTGGTCCCGCGACAAGCGCCGCAAGAGCGACCTGGGCTATATGAGCCCGATGCAGTTCCGAAGAAGCCTAGGTCCTGTAGCGTAGGAACACAGTCCGGGGTTTCCACTGCAGTCCCCGGTGTTCAGTTTAGCCTTGACAGAAGCAGTCCACCTGGAGCGCAACGTCGCGGAGTGGTGCCGCCACAAGCGCGTCGGGGGCGCCACCGTTGCCGCGCTGAAGGCCGCCTTCATGGACAAGCTCGGTAAGGTCGCGTAGGATATCGGCCGACAACGGCCCTGGAGGGGCTTACACCACTTTTCGTGACACAACTTGCCCTCCAGGTGTAATTGGCTAAATTGTTGGTATGCGGGATACGTTAGCGACTCATAAAAGTTGCACGGTTGATGGGGGAGAGTTTGGGACGTTCAAAAGGGCGCAATTCAAAGGTTGAGCTTCTGCGCATCATCTCGATGTGGTTCATAGTGGCTCATCATTTCGTGATTCATAATGCTGAGCCTATTTCCGTTTTCCCCGGGACCGTTGCACGCATGGTACTGCACGGCGTGTTGTACCCTTCGGGGCGTATTGCCGTTGCCGTGTTTTTTATCATTACGGTGTGGTATCTGGCCGACGCGCAACTGACACTTAAGGGTCAGCTGCGAAGGGCTTGGACCCTGCTGGGGCAGATGCTCTTTTACAGTGTGCCGCTCGTCCTGTACTTTGGCGTGTTTAATGCGGGGGATGGGCTGCAAGCTGGAGAGCTGATGGCTGCCGTCTTTGCTCCGCTCGCCTCGCTGTGGTGGTTTCCTACGGTGTATATTCTGCTGATTCTTGTGGCACCCTATCTGTTCGACGGGTTGCGTGCGTTGACGAGCCGGCGGCTGGGCGAGCTCTGTATGCTACTGGTCGTGCTATATGGGGTCTTGCCCGTTGTGCCGTATTCGACAATTGGTGGCTTTGTTTCCTCCCTGACGGGTCAGACGGTCGTGATCGCGTGCGTGACATGTTGGTTTAAGTGGCATTATTGCGGTGGGGCGGGTCCGAGGGTTTTGGTGCTGCCCGTTCTTTCGTACGTTGCTGTGTACGTTTGCTACTTTGTGGCTCAAAAGGACGTGCTCCTTTTGAGCGCTTTCGCTTCCAGCGTGTACGGATCGGTGGTGACTAATCCTGGAAGCCTCTTGTCGCTTGCGATCGCACTTCCGGTGTGCTTGTTTGTCTTTAATGCTCAACCTGCGCATTGGCCTGCTGTCAATTACTTGGCCACGTTGTCGTTTGGCGTGTACCTTGCCACGGACAGCGCGTACATGCAGGAGCTGCTGTGGAAGAACTTGCTTGTGTTCTCCCACTGCCACCCAGCGTGGGGGCTGCTGTCCGTAATGCTTGTAGTGACTGGCGTGTATGTTGTCGCGTCCTGCGTCGAGGCGATTCGACAGGTTCTGTATCGGGCGCTGTTCAAGCATCCGGGTAGGGTGTTTGATGTTTTGTGGGACAAGATTGCAGGGGTCTCTTTGCCAAGGTAGGCCATTGTTGGGCCAAGTCCCAAGCTGTGCACAAATTCGTAATCGCGTTTCTCCTACGCTGCCTTCCTCAGCTCGGTTCCGATAATGGTGTAAGGGCGAAATTGGGTTAACAGTAGGTCAAGTAATTCAGTTAGAATTGCTTGAGCTCTATTTTGTTTTGGTTAAAGTCTACTATTTAGATTTACGTAATTTATTGGGAGTGCATATATGAAAAAGGTTCGTTGCGCAGTTGCTAATTTGGTTACCGCTGTTCTGGTTTCCTCTTCCTTCCTTGCTCCCGTTTCGTCGGCCTATGCACTTGAGTTTTCCTCGCTCTCAAATAATGAAGCCGAGACCTCTAGCTCCTCTTCACTTTCGGATTTCGTTTCCGAGGATACTGAGGAGACCGCCGAAGCCGACTCTTGTAATTCGGAAGTCGAATCGGCCGCTCAGCCGGCCCAATCTCCCGATTCCTCTTCTGTCGATGCCTCTTTCCAATACTTGTACATTGCGCAGCCCTCTCTTTCTTTGGGTGCTATGCAAGAGGCGGCGTTCGCAACTGCATCTGATTCTGATGTTTTGACCTCTGCGTCCCTATCATTCGTCAGCAATTTTGGCGAAGAGCGCTCCGTTGAAGCTTCGGCTTTCTCTGGGAATGCTGCGGGCTTTACATTCGGACAAGATTTGTTGGTAGCGCGGTATTTTTTAACCGGTATTACGTATCAGGTGAAGGATTCGAACGCAGTCTATTCAGTGGACCTCTCGTCTGAGGATTACAGCTTTGACGTAGTCAGTTCGTCTTCTTCATCTGATCGCGTTGACAATTCCGATGATATGTCGGTCTACTATGCCGATGAGAACGGCAATCCTGTCGAGGCTTTCTCTATTGAAGAGGCGCTTTCCGGTTCTGAAGATGATGACGGCATTGCGGCTTATAGCATCGATTCCCGTTCAGCTCGTAAAAACGTTCGTGTGATTGCACTTGATGCCGGTCACGGTGGATCCGATTCTGGCGCTCAGGGCAATGGGAAGAGCGAAGCCGACTTAACTTGGAAGATTGTTAGCGCGTGTAAGACCAAGCTTGAGAATTACGGATTTAAGGTAATTCTCGCTCGTGAGCAGTCGGGCAGTTACGGAAGCAACGACTTCCTTTACCGCGTTCAGCGTTGCGTCAAACAGGGCGCTCAGGCCTATATCAGTTTCCACATCAATTCGGGTTCGTCCGCAGCTCATGGTGCCGAGGTTTATTCGCCTACCGTGAACGGGGCTGACTATACCCAGGTTTCGTACGAACTGGCCCAGAAGGTTCAGAACAATCTTGTTGCTCTCGGACTTACAAACCGTGGTGTCTTTCAGATGCAGGTAGGCGACGAATTCGCCGTTATTCGTTGTGCTCGTGAAGCTGGAATCCCCGGTATTTTGATTGAACACGGATTTATCTCCAATTGGGGCGATGCGAACAAGTACTTTAGTGATGCCGGGTGCAAACGTCTTGGAGAAGCTGATGCGGATGCCATCATCGCGCAGTTCCCCAAATCCTCTTGGCTTGATTATTCGTCTGTTTTCGATGCCGACTACTATCTCAATAAGTATCCAGATGTTAACGAATGGGCAAACGGAAGCAAAGATAAGGCCCTGGATCACTTCATCAACTACGGCATGTCGGAGGGCCGCCGCGGCTCCGAGGCGTTCGACGTGCAGAGCTACTACAATGAGTACCCCGATCTCCGCGCCGCCTTTGGCACCGACCTCGCCAGCTACTACTCGCACTACCTTATGTACGGCAAGAAGGAGGGGCGCCACGCCACCGGCTGCTCGAAGCTCAAGGGCGCCGCAACCAAGGCAGGCGGCGTGGACTACGCTCCCGTCTACGACCCCGAGTTCTACCTCTCCCGCAACGGCGACGTCGAGAAGGCCTTCACTAAGTCGACCTACGGCGGCGTGACTGTGGTCGACGACTCAGCCGTCCTGCGGCACTTCATCAACTACGGCATGTCGGAGGGCCGCCGCGGCTCCGAGGCGTTCGACGTTTATAGTTATAAAACGAGATATCTCGATCTTAGGAAGGCTTACGGAAGTAATTTAAAAGGGTATTATCTCCACTATCTCGAATATGGGATGAAAGAGCATCGTAATGGTTCGAGCATGACTGGATTTGAGGGCTATATAATGTCCCCGCCTTTCACTTCTTACGAGGATGCTGCCGCTCATTACAGCAGGACTGTTGGGAGGCAAACTTATCCAACAAGCGTGTATAAAAGCAAAGGCAGCGCATCTATTGATGAGTTTTGTAAGATTCTTTACGAAGAAGCCTCATTTGAGGGAGTATGTCCTGAAGTTTTATATGCTCAAGTCATGAAAGAGACGGGCTATTTAAGATTTGGAAATTTGGTCCAGGCAAATCAGTGCAATTTTGGAGGCGTTGGAGCCACCGGTCCTGGAAATCCCGGATATACTTTTTCTTCCGTTAGAGAAGGGCTTAGAGTTCAAGCGCAGCATTTAAAAGCGTACGCAACAACTGAACCTTTGAATAATCCGTGTATTGACCCACGCTTTAATCTTGTTTCCCGTGGGTGTGCTCCCAAGACAACGGACCTAAATGGACGTTGGGCCGTTCCCGGTAAAGGTTACGGCGAAGGCTTAAATGCAATTGTCCTTGACGTTTTGTGCATGTAATGGGTCTACAGACGTTCTAGAGCCGATATGCAAATCTAGTTGCATATCGGCTCTAGTTTTTCGGCTATATATGTAATCTTATATTGTTGAGAATTTCTGACAGTCTTTCATAGGAGATGTCAAGAAGTGCTGATATCGCTAAAGATTACAGCAATGACCAAATAAATATAAGCACAGAATACTTTGGGATCAGAATTATCGGCTGAAAATAATAGTAAACAAAACGTATGAGATAGACAGAAGCCATCCTGAGTAAGTAGCGGGCTCTAGGCTTGTAATATGACGACAGCCTTCCCTGTCGAGACGGCTGTCGTATGGCGCGAAAGCGCAACAAAAAGATAAACGGTGAAGGGCAATACCGGATGCACTCCGTGTTCCACTTTAGTATACATCAACCGTGGCTTGCCCTGAACATTTGTTCCCAACTATATGTGACGCGAATCTACGAATTTGCACCTTGAATATTAAACCATATTCTGTTTAATTGACAACTCTTCCTTAACAAGAGCTGGCTCAGAAGTGCGGCCCAGAAGTGCGGCCCAAATATCCCGCCATCAGCGATTCCTCTTACCTCTTGCACGTAATCTCATAACAGAGGGAATCATATTTGTAATAAGGCGGTATCTAAGCATTGGGAAAGGACCGGTCAGCATATTGAAAAGAGACCAAGCAGCATAGTAGAAATGCCAGCCATCTTCCATGCCTTGTCCCTTCCATGGAGTCAAAGAGAGGTTTTGGAGATACTCATTTGAATACCTATGCGTATTGCCCAATCTCCAAGGACGGTCCTCACCAAGGAAATGCACGATAACGGGGTTGCTTACCCACTCAGAATACCGGCGTGGGTCGGGATCGAACCAAGGGGAGACCCGCTTCAGCATCGAAAGCGGATAATAATAGAAAGAGTTGCAATAATTATACTTTACTGGAAGAGACATGATTCGCTCATCAAGGACAAGATTTATCGCATCCTGATCGTTCGCAAAAAGCTCGGCTCCCCGCTCTTTCAGACACTCTAGTAGCTGCTTTTCAATCTCATTTCTACGCCAGGATTCAAGGTCAATCAAAAGGACTCCAGCATTAAAGTACGGCTTTCCTCCATGTCCAAGGGCCTTCATGCGTTTCGACGATACAGTTGGCTCAGGACATGCACCAATTATGCAGCCGTGCTCATTCAGCGGAGCGTCCCAGAGCTCCTTGAGGCTCCCCCTGACCATTGTGTCTGCGTCAAGATAGAGAACGCGTTGAATATCGCTGACCAAAAACCTTGCCAACAGCAGCCTAGAGAGTACGATCTCATTCCAACCCTGCGTATCAAAGTCAATGCAGCCAGCTTCCATGAAACCATCGATATCAATAAAATCGATCTCGACACAATACTTATTCAAAAAAGAACGCAGCGTCTCTTTCGACGTCTGTGACACCTTGTCGCAGAATACGAAAAAGTGAATTGCGTCATCGGGAGACGAGTTCTCACAAACAGAAGCAACTGAAGCTGCAAGCTGCGGCACAAATGCCTCATTGACCGTATATAGAAGATTCATCTGTTCTCCAAAGCATTATCAACAAGCCATGATTCTAACAAAGAAAGGGAATATAGTCACCACGGACTCGGAGGACCACCCACCAAACTCCGAACACAACAAACCTGCGTCGTCACAGTCAGGCCAACGTCAACCCACTCGCGCACTTCACGCTACCACTCCCGAAGGCATACGTGTGCGGCGTCTCCAATGTAATCAAATGCTTCCAGCGTTTAGGTGCGTTTCGAGTGAAGCGCCTGTGTGTCTACGGGAGCGGCTTGCGGTATGCTGGGAGGGGCGGATGGCGAAGCCTATTTGTTTGTGGCAATCCTGATGGTACCCGCAACCGCCGCGGGAACGCATGCGGCAATAATGGCCACGTTGATGCCGTTCATGCCGAAGGCGGTAATAAGGTAATCCGCCGCAAGGACGATAACGGCGAATGAAAGAGCGTTGATGATAATTTGGGTGACCCCGTCGCGCATGATGAGGAGGGAGTCGTTTACGTAGAGCAGGATGGCGATTGACGTTGTGGCTCCAAGAACATATGGGAATATCCACAGGTAGGGCTCGATCTTGCTTCCGTAAACGAGTTCGAGCAGGGGGCCACCAACGAATGAGAATCCAATCGTAACTATTGCCATGCATGCAAAGAGCAAGCCGAATACCTTGAAGAAGCTCTTCTTGAAAGCTGTTGCGCCTCCATTTTGCAAAGAGTGTGCTAGGGTGCCAATAAGCGGACTGTAGAGATACGTCGCGCCTGCCTGTATAAGAACTGCGGGAGTCGCGATGCTGGCGTAAATTCCTAGGAGTTCTTGTCCGGCAAGAACGCCGTAGCGTTGACGGACAATAGAAACGATGGACGTTGCTAAGAAATTGGCGATTGTCGGCATAAGACATGCTTTTCCGAGTTCGACAAGATGTTCGTGAGCGAAGCTGGGCTTGATATCCCCAAATCGTCTTGCGTGGGGGAGATCGTAGAAGAGGGTCACGAGCATGCAGCAAAACGCCATACCGATGATCGCAGCGGGCAGCGAGTTGATCGTTACGAGTGGGGCGACGAAGCCGACGAGGGATAGCACTCCGCGCATGAACTGGGATTTGCCGATGTAGTCCATGCGCTGTCCCTTTTGGTCGACTCCGTAGAGCACGTCGACAAAGGTCTCATCGATTTTAAAAACGAGGAATACAAAAGTGGCGATCAGGAAGGAAACGTTGTCGCTGATCGCAGCGACGTAGATGCAGCTCATGATCAAGCTGAATAAAATCGATACTAAGCGAAAGCCAATATAGTCATTTGCGGAATGCTCGCAGGAAATGTCGGAAACCTGGTAGGTCCTCATTTTATATAGGCTGACGGAGGCAAACATGCTGCCAACGGACATGGCAAATGCAAGCGCTCCGGAATTGCTGTAGTCGGTCGACAGAACAACGACCAGGACGGTTGTAAGCCACTGGCATCCAAGGTAAAAAATGCAACCAGCGGCGTTCCAGAGCGTGTTCTTTTTCGTGCTCAAGGGTACGGGGACGTTGGGCATGCAGCTCCCTTCTCGTGCGAAGCGTTCGTTCGAAAGACCTTTGTAATTTTAGGGCCCTTTTCAACGAGTGCAAAGGTGAACGTATAATGAACAGGCATGCCTATACGATTAAACGGGAGCGATTCATGACATTTGGTCCCTCTGACCATACCTTTGTGCTCTGCGCGTACAAAGAGAGCCCCTTTCTTGAAGAGTGCCTTCAATCCTTGCTTGCGCAGACTGTAAAGACCAACGTGTTGATTGCCACTTCGACTCCGTGCGATGCAACGCGTGAGCTTGCTAAGCGATACTCCGTTAAGTTGTACGTTCGGGATGGAAATCCTGGGATCGCTGATGATTGGAATTACGCAGTAAGTTGCGCTGACACTTCTCTTGTCACCGTTGCGCACCAGGACGATACCTATGAGCCTGAGTACGCGGCTCATCTTCTAACTGCTGCGAATAAGATGGACAATCTGCTCATCTTCTTTACCAACTATGGTGAGTTGAGGAATGGTGCCAAGGTTGACGATAACCAGCTACTTCGAATCAAACGCCTGATGCTTACTCCCGTTAGGGACGGAAGATTTGCTACGTCCAGATGGATGCGTAGGAGAATTCTGTCTTGCGGATCTGCAATTTGTTGCCCGTCCGTAACGTTGAATATGAGCAAGTTACCTAGGCCTCCGTTTATTGCAGAATTCCGCTCGAATCTCGATTGGGCGGCATGGGAGCGCTTTTCAAAGCTGCCTGGTGCTTTTTACTATGATTCCAAGGTGATGATGCACCACCGTATTCATCAAGAATCTGAGACATCTGCCTTAATTAAGGATGACACGCGAGAAAAGGAGGACCTCGCGATGCTCGAGCGGTTTTGGCCTTCTTTTATTGCGAAGCTGTTGTTTAAATTCTATCGCCGAGGTCAGGAGAGCAACCAATTGTAGCGGCGAGTTCTTGTTGAGTTGACTATGAGAGATTGGCGGATGTTGAATAGTAAAAAAGTGTTGGTAATTGTGCCAGCGTATAACGAGGAAGAATCTCTAGAGAGAACAGTTGACGAGCTTGTTTCTGTTGTGCCCGATATCGATTATCTCGTGGTAAACGACGGTTCCAAGGATGCAACTGAGCAAATCTGTCTCGACCGTGGCTTCAATCATGTCACTCTTCCGGTCAATTCTGGTCTTACAGTTGGATTCCAGACGGGGATGAAGTACGCGCTGCGCAATGGGTATGACTATGCTCTGCAGTTTGATGCAGACGGCCAACATTGCCCGGAGTATATGTCCAAGATGCTCGACCTTGCGATCGCCGAGGACGCCGACATCGTTATCGGCTCGCGCTTTGTAAACAAGTGTAAAGAGGTTTCTGCACGCATGCTCGGCTCGCGCATCATTACGGTTGCGATCAAGCTCACTACCGGCAAGCGAGTTGCAGATCCGACTTCTGGCATGCGTATGTTTAACAGGAAGATGATCGAGCTTTTTGCAAACGACGACTCTTTGAACCCAGAGCCCGAGTCTATTTCGTACCTGATTAAGAAGGGTGCTAAGGTTCGTGAAGTTCAGGTTGAGATGCGTGAGAGGCAGGCAGGGGAGAGCTATTTGAACATCCCTAAATCGATTGCCTATATGGCTCGCGCTTGCATCTCCATTCTCTTCGTTCAGTGGTTTAGGTGATTGAATAATGTCTATTGTGCTTAGGGCCGTCCTCCTGCTCGGGGCTCTTTTGGTTTTGTATTTTGTCATCAGGAAGCTAAGGAAGGCGCAGATTGAAGTGCTGGATTCTGTGTTCTGGCTTTTCTTCGCCTTCAGTTTCGTTGTGCTGGCTGCTTTCCCACAAGTTGCCTTTTGGCTGTCTTCACTTTTGGGATTTGAAAGCCCGGCAAACTTCGTGTTCCTCTACGTGATTGTATTGCTCCTGTATCGAGAGTTCAGTAACACGGTGAGCATCTCGAAGCTGCGCAGGAGGATTAATCAACTTGTTGAGGAGCAAGCGCTTCGTTAAATTTGTCATATCTATTATTCGTTCGCCCCTCGAAAGGAGAGACTGTGTCTCTTCCTCACTTTGTTGCGATTGTGTTCTTCGTTTGCGCGATCTGTCTCGTATCCAAGGGCAAGTTGCCCTTACGCTTTTCCTTTTTCTGGCTGTCCTTGTCGGTGATAATCCTCATCGCTGCTATTTTCCCTGGTTCCATTGGAGCAATTGGCGAATTGTTTGGTTTCGTGTTGAACACTAACTTCGTGTTCTTCCTTGATCTGTTTCTTCTCCTTGCGTTTTCGCTGATGCTTAGCGTAATCGTGACGAAGCAAGCAGCAAGCATAAAGGATCTGACTTGGCGGCTTGCGATTATCGAGAAGGAAATAGTAAGAGACTGCTGAGCGGACAGACAATAGACGGTGTTCGGCTTGGGTTGCGGGAGGGATGACCGCCTTGTTGAAAAATGGTATCGCTAACGGTTCCGCCGTCGTGTTCTTTGATGTTCACCGTACGGTCATAGTGTAGATTCAGACAGGAGACGATTTGATGATTCCGATTGTTCACGGCCATGCTCATATGGCTAAGACGCAAATACGGAGATGTTCCGATGGGTATCGGTTGAGCGCGCTTCCGCTTGTGTGCTTTGTACTGCTTGCTATCTCGGGTGCAGTGCTGTTTGTTCGCTATGACGTCACGGCGGCAATCTTTTATTGGTGCATGGAGCTTGCGTTATTTGCTTGTTTAGCGGTTCTTGCTTGGTTTTATCTTGCCTCCGAGCGAAGCACCCTGTTCGGAAAGGCTTCTCCTCGTCTTGCCTTGAGTGTCTGTGCATTCTCGGCTCTTTTTTCTATATTACTTGAAGCCGGAACCGTGGTGGGTACGCCAGAGAGGTCCGTGCTATCTATAATGGATTGGAGTAAAAAAGAAATAGTACTCTTTTTCTTTGCTGTATTTATCAGCAGCTCCTTTATCTTGCTAGCTGTGAAAAAGCCCGCGTTGGCCAACAAAGGAAGGGCGCGTGCATTTTTTGCTGCAAACCCTGTTCTGGGCATCGTTGTTTTGTGCATAGTCGTTCTATCCGTAAATGGTCTGTTGGCGGTTGCGTCCACTGTACTGATGCCGTTTCTTGGAGCATCATTTGTGCGTACTGTTCACCTCTGCATTGTGATTATTCTAGGTGTTGCTCCTTGGTTTATTGTGAAACCGGGTCTATACAAGACCGTAGTCTCCTTCTCCATCGCCGCGCTTTCACTAGGTTGTTTTTTGATTTCAGCTTTACCGAACCTCACTGCTGTTTCTCCGGACGATCAGATCCATTACGCTCGTTCTCTGGGCCTGTCCTATATGGGAGATCCTGTCTTCACCGGGTCTGAAATTGAATTAGTTGCGGTTCCATGGGTGGAAAATAACAGTCTTCAGTTTGATGAGGTGCATGACGCGGAGATGGATCTGAATGACCTCCATTTGTCCCAGTTGGCTTCAGGGGAAGTTTATAGTTCCCCTGGTTTTGTAGCTGCGGTGACCGGTGAATCGTTGAGGAACATTTCGACCATTTCCTATATTCCTTGCGCTCTCGGTCTTTGGTTGGGGAGGTTGTTGCCCCTTCCATTACTTACGGGCTTTGCCTTGGGAAGGCTGTTCAACCTTTTCTCTTATGTTGTCGTGACCGCCGTTGCAATCCTCTATATTCCGAAATGGAAATCTTTGATTGCGACGGTTGCCCTACTTCCTTATGCTGTCTATCTTGCATCGAACTATTCCTATGATCCGTGGGTGACTAGCTTCTTATTGCTTGCAGTTGCTTTGGTTCTAAGGGAGTTGTCGAAGCCTGATGAGAGGCTGGCGCCATTAAGCGTTTTCGCAATTACAGCGTGTTTCTTTTTGGGCTTGTCTGCAAAAGCTGTTTATTTTCCGTTAATTGGAATGATGCTGTTCATGCCTGCTTCGAAATTTAGGAATTCGAAGCAACGGAAGTTATATGTGGCTTTGGTGATTTTGTTCGGCATCCTAATGGTGTGTAGCTTTACCTTACCGATGCTGTTTTCCCCCGCTGTGCAGGCGGGAGATGTGAGGGGAGGCGAGGGGGTCAGTGGAATAGGACAAATACGCTACATTCTGAATAATCCGATGGAATTCCTCGGTACATTATTCGGTTTTATGGTCAATCTGCTCGCGCCCGCTTCATCGAATGACTACTCTCTTTCGTATGCATATATGGGCAATGTTGTTGTATCGCTCCCATTTCTTTCCACTCTGCCCTTTCTCTGTATTTATACGAGCGCCTTTAATGTCGAAGGTGATTCCTCTAAAAACCCTGTAACCCCTGCCCTTCGTATGTGGATCCTTGCGCTTGTTGTCGCAAGTGTCTCTTTGGTGTGCATGGCGCTTTATGTCGGTTACACGCCCGTTGGTGACACTTCGGTAGCAGGTGTACAACCGAGATATTTGATACCGGTACTTGTTCCGGCGTTCATTTCTTTGTGTGCACCTCGGGCCCGAATCGATTGCGTGTCGCAGCGGTTTAATTTTTCTTCCGTCATTCCTCCTGTAGTCATGATTCTGATGTCTTTCTTTGCGTGCCTGTGTTGTGTGATTGGTCGGTAGCGATACCGTTTCTTATTACAGTTCATTTTTCAGTGTCTAAAAAAGATAGGGGTCAAGCAACGGGGGTGCGGTAGGAATCTTGGGGCGTTAGGCTGCCAGGCCTAGCGCCTTTCTGTACTGGCTC
>ULQC01061530.1_pt1 | contig 11814 bp, 9 predicted proteins | sample 1954091 | NCBI WGS metagenome assembly ULQC01 (sample SAMEA4835645, study PRJEB28245) | human gut metagenome | biome: gut microbiome; material: fecal sample | place: Denmark | collected 2008
CGCATGATCGAACTGGCCGGTCTGGAGGTCGACAAGGACATCAAGATCGAATACACGGGACTGCGCCCGGGCGAAAAACTCTATGAGGAGGTGCTGTCGAATACGGAGAACACGCTTCCGACGTCACACGACCGTATCCGCATCGCCAAGGTCCGCGAGTACGACTACGCCGATGCTCTCAAGGGTGCGCAGGAGTTGGAGGAGCTTTGCCGCGCCGTCGTCATTCCGGACATGGTTCGCCTGATGAAGAAGATCGTCCCCGAGTTCAAGTCCAAGAACTCCCGATTCGAAGAGTTCGATAAAGAAACAAAGTAAAATCAACCATAATGAACACAGATTTGAACAAAGACTTAAAGATTGCCGTAGCCGGAACCGGCTATGTTGGTTTGTCAATCGCCACATTATTGGCTCAGCATCATCAAGTAACAGCAGTTGATGTTATTTCTGAAAAGGTGGAGATGCTGAATCGGAAACAGTCTCCGATTCAAGACGAGTATATTGAAAAATATTTGGCCGAGAAACCGTTGAATCTTACAGCGACATTGGATGGTGCTGCGGCCTATCGGAATGCAGATTTTGTCGTGATTGCCGCTCCGACAAACTACGACCCTGTCAAGAACTATTTTGACACAAGTCATGTCGAAGAGGTGATCGATCTGGTGCTTGAGGTTAATCCTCAAGCTGTCATGGTTATCAAATCGACGATTCCTGTAGGTTACTGCCGGAGTTTGTATATCAAATACATGCAGAAGGGGGTAAAACGGTTCAATCTACTTTTCTCTCCTGAATTCCTGCGTGAGAGCAAAGCTCTCTACGACAACCTCTATCCAAGTCGCATTATTGTGGGTATTCCCCAAATCATCGACGATGAGCGGTTCAAGGAGGAGAATGATGCCATTCGTGCAATCGCCGATATTCAGGCGCTTAAAAAAGCGGCCCATACGTTTGCCGCTCTTCTGCAGGAAGGGGCCATCAAAGAGAATATCGACACACTGTTTATGGGCCTGAAAGAAGCTGAGGCTGTGAAGCTCTTTGCCAATACCTATCTGGCCCTTCGGGTCAGCTACTTCAATGAACTGGATACTTATGCAGAGGTAAAAGGCCTGGATTCTCAAGCCATTATCCTCGGAGTAGGTCTGGATCCCCGTATTGGGACTCATTACAACAATCCATCGTTCGGTTATGGAGGGGATTGCCTGCCGAAAGACACTAAACAAATGCTGGCAAATTATGCGGATGTCCCCGAGAATCTGATCGAGGCCATCGTCGAATCGAATCGCACCCGCAAGGATTTCATTGCGGATCAGGTTCTGAAAAAGGCTGGGTATTATAGCTACTCTTCAACAAATGATTACAATAAGAAGCGGGAGAAGCCAATCGTGATCGGTGTATATCGCCTGACCATGAAATCCAATAGTGACAATTTCCGACAGAGTTCGATTCAAGGCATCATGAAGCGCATCAAGGCCAAGGGCGCAACGGTTATCATTTACGAGCCGACTCTCGAAAATGGATCGACATTTTTCGGCAGCGAGGTCGTCAACGATCTCGAGAAATTCAAGCAAATGAGTGCAGCTATCATAGCCAATCGCTATGACGCCTGCCTGGGCGATGTCGAGACAAAGGTCTATACCCGAGATATTTTCAGAAGAGATTAAACAGCCTATTATATGTTACCCTACAATATAATACTGAACGGCAAAACAGTTCTGGTAACTGGAGTTGCCGGCTTTATCGGATCGAATCTTGCCAAACGGCTTTTGACGGACTATGCAGAACTGCAAGTCATCGGTATAGACAGCATTACCGACTATTACGATGTCTCCCTGAAACATGATCGACTGAAAGGCCTGGAAGAATTTGGAGATCGATTTGTGTTCATTCACGACTCGATAGCAAATCGGGAAATCATCATCCGCTTGTTTGACGAATATAAACCTGCTATCGTTGTAAACCTGGCAGCACAGGCAGGCGTCAGATACAGCATTACCAATCCTGATGCCTACGTCGAAAGTAATCTCATCGGCTTTTATAACATTTTGGAAGCCTGTCGACACAGTTACGATAATGGGCAGACAGGAGTTGAACATCTGGTTTACGCCTCCTCATCCAGCGTATACGGCTCGAATAAAAAGGTACCCTATTCGACCGATGATAAAGTTGATAATCCGGTATCGTTATACGCCGCGACCAAAAAGTCGAATGAATTGTTGGCGCACGCGTACTCCAAACTATATAACATACCTTCAACCGGATTACGATTCTTTACGGTATATGGCCCCGCAGGACGTCCTGATATGGCCTACTTCGGATTTACGGACAAGCTTGTAAAAGGAGAGAAGATACGCATCTTTAATTACGGAAACTGCAAGCGGGATTTCACCTATATCGACGATATTGTCGAGGGAGTCGTTCGGGTTATGCAACATGCACCGGAGCGCATAACTGGAGAAGACGGACTGCCGTTGCCGCCTTACAAAGTCTACAACATAGGCAACAGCCAGCCAGAGAATCTGTTGGATTTTGTCGATATCCTGCAACAGGAATTAGTACGAGCCGGAGTCCTGCCCGCAAATTATGCTTTTGAAGCACACAAAGAGCTCGTTCCGATGCAGCCGGGAGATGTTCCTGTAACATACGCCGATACAACACCTCTTGAGCACGACTTTGGGTTCAAGCCATCGACATTCCTTAGGAACGGATTGAGAGTATTTGCAGAATGGTATGCAAAGTTTCACAGCGATAAATAATCACTGCCTCATATCAACGACATCCATTCTGCATCTGCGCGCAATACAAACACTTTCAAACTAAAAAAGCACAATACATTATTTTAAGCACTATGAGTATTTTCAAAGACAAAATCCTGCTAATCACAGGCGGTACCGGAAGTTTCGGCAATGCAGTTCTGCGTCGTTTTCTCGACTCTGATATCCGGGAAATTCGCATCTTCTCCCGAGACGAGAAGAAACAGGATGACATGCGGCACTTCCTTCAGGCAAATCGTCCGGACGTTTCAAACAAAGTCAAATTCTATATCGGAAATGTACGTAACCGCGAGGCTGTAGACTTCGCGATGAACGGAGTAGATTATGTTTTCTCTGCGGCTGCGCTGAAGCAGGTGCCCTCTTGCGAATTCTATCCGATGGAGGCTGTACGCACGAATGTAGAAGGCACCAATAATGTACTTCTCTCCGCCATCGCTCACGGAGTTAAAAATGTCGTCGTCCTCTCTACGGACAAAGCAGCCTACCCGATCAATGCCATGGGTATCTCCAAAGCGATGATGGAAAAGGTCGCCATTGCTCAAGGACGCGCTTTGGGTCCGGATGCAAAAACCACCATTTGCTGCACCCGTTATGGAAATGTAATGGCTAGCCGTGGTTCCGTTATTCCTCTTTGGGTAGAGCAGATGATGGAAGGTAAGCCGATCACCATCACGGATCTTAACATGACCCGGTTCATGATGACACTTGATGACGCTGTCGATCTTGTCATGTATGCCTTTGAGCATGGCAACAACGGTGACCTCTTCGTTCAAAAGGCGCCGGCCGCAACTCTCGACGTACTTGCAGAAGCCCTCAAGCAGGTTTATGCCAAGGTGGATCCCCAATACGGAGAGACCGAGGTGAAAATCATCGGTACTCGCCACGGCGAGAAACTCTATGAAACGCTTGTCACGCGCGAAGAGATGCTTCGCTCGGAAGATTGCGGCAACTATTTCCGCATTCCTTGCGACGCCCGCGACCTCAACTACGACAAATTCTTCACGGAAGGCGATGATGCCATCAACCGCATGGAGGACTATCACAGCCATAACACCAAGAGGCTGGATGTCGAAGGCATGAAGGCTCTTCTCCTCAAACTCAATTTCATCCGCGAAGACCTCGGCCTGCAGCCCAAAGCAAAGTCCCGCGATTATAGAAGTGAATAACAGATGAAGATTCTGGTAACCGGAGCAAAGGGTTTCGTGGGTCGGAACCTTTGCTCCCAACTTAATAACATCAAAACAGGTAAGGCCAAGTGCTATGGAGACCTTCAGATTGATGAAGTCTTTGAGTATGACTTGAACAGCACCATGGAGCAACTGGACGCATGGTGCTCCGAATGTGATTTTGTATTCAACCTCGCTGGCGTAAACCGGCCTCAGAACCCGGAAGAGTTCATGTCCGGTAATTTCGGCTTTGCCTCAACGCTTCTTGACACGCTGAAGAAGCATGGGAACAAAGCCCCTGTAATGCTCTCAAGTTCGGCACAGGCATCTCTTTCCGGCCGTTTCGGCAACAGCGAATATGGGCGCAGCAAAAAGGCGGGCGAAGATCTCTTTCTTCGGTATGGAGAGGAAAACGGCATAAAGGTTCTTGTTTACCGGTTCCCCAATCTCTACGGAAAATGGTGTCGTCCTAACTACAACAGCGCCATCGCCACGTTCTGCAACAACATTGCCAACGACCTGCCCATCACGGTCAATGATCCGAAAGTGGAGCTCGAGGTCCTTTACATCGACGACCTTGTTGAAGAGATGATCGCCGCTCTGAAAGGCCAGGAGCACCATTGCGAGTTCGAAGGGCTGACCGTATTGCCTTCTGCGGAAGGACGTTACTGCTACTGTCCCGTCACTCATAAGGCTACGCTGGGTGAAATCGTTGGCCTTCTGCACCAGTTCCGCGACATGCCGAAGACGCTGATGATCCCCGAGATCCCGGCCGACAGCTTTGCCAAGAGGCTTTACAGCACCTATTTGAGCTATCTTCCCAAGGATAAGGCCATTTTTGACCTGAAGATGAACTGCGATGACCGCGGCTCCTTCACCGAGTTGGTCCACACGCTCAACTGCGGACAGGTAAGCATCAATATCAGCAAACCGGGTATCACCAAAGGTCAGCACTGGCACCACACCAAATGGGAGCAATTCATCGTTGTTTCCGGCCACGGCCTGATTCAGCAGCGGAAAGAGGGTACGGACGAGGTCATCGAGTTCGAAGTCTCGGGCGACAAGATTCAGAGCGTCATCATGCTGCCCGGATATACGCACAACATCATAAACCTCTCCAAGACTCAGGATCTTGTAACTGTCATGTACTGCAACGAGGTTTTCAACCCGGAGCGGCCGGACACTTTCTTCGATCCCGTAGCAAGCGAATAAAAGCCGCAAGATGGCTGAATAATCAAAACGATCTATGGAAACCAAAACTCCGAAATTCGATTACAGTGACATTCACTGGCAAAATAACGGCAAAATCAAACTCTGCATCATCGTCGGCACCCGCCCGGAGATCATCCGGCTTGCTGCTGTCATCTCCAAATGCCGCAAATATTTCGATGTGATTCTGGCCCATACCGGACAGAACTACGACTATAACCTCAACGGCATCTTCTTCCGCGACCTGAAACTCGCCGAACCGGAAGTCTACATGGATGCAGTCGGAGATGATCTCGGCGCGACCTGCGGCAACATCATCAACTGCAGCTACAAGCTTTTCGCTGCAACCAAACCGGATGCCGTACTCGTTCTTGGCGACACCAACAGCTGTCTGAGTGTCATCGGGGCAAAACGGCTCCACATTCCGATTTTTCACATGGAGGCCGGCAACCGCTGCAAAGACGAGTGCCTGCCGGAGGAGACGAACCGCCGCATCGTGGACATCATCTCGGACGTCAATCTCGCCTACTCCGAGCATGCAAGAAGATACCTTGCTGAATGCGGACTTCCCCGTGAGCGTACATACGTCACCGGTTCTCCCATGGCCGAGGTGCTCCATAAGAACCTTGCCGAGATCCAGGCATCCGATGTACACGAGAGACTCGGACTCAAGAAGGGGCACTACATCCTGTTGAGTGCTCACCGCGAAGAGAACATCGACACGGAGAAGAACTTCCTCTGCCTTTTCAATGCGATAAACGCAATGGCCGAGAAGTATGACATGCCGATTCTCTACAGTTGCCATCCCCGGAGCCGTCACCGCCTTGAGGCTACAGGTTTCAAACTTGATCCGCGAGTACAGGTCCAGCAGCCACTCGGGTTTCACGACTACAATTGCCTTCAGATGAACGCATTCGCTGTCGTTTCCGATTCGGGCACCCTTCCCGAGGAGAGTTCTTTCTTCACCAGCGTAGGACATCCTTTTCCGGCAGTCTGCATCCGCACCTCGACCGAGCGTCCCGAGTCTCTCGACAAGGCGGGCTTCATTCTCTCCGGCATCGACACCAAGGGACTTCTCCAGTCCGTCGATACGGCAGTAGAACTTGTTAAAAACGGCGACTACGGCACCCCCGTTCCTGACTATACGGATGAAAATGTCTCCACAAAGGTTGTGAAGATCATTCAGAGTTATGTGGGCGTAGTGAACAAGATGGTGTGGCGAAAAGAGCTTTAAGTGACACATATCCACACAATCCATAATACAATCGAAACTTAGTCTGAACAATGCTAATAAGTATTATTTAGATTAGACTAAAGGATTACTGGCAGCACAGGTGGAACGAAAGTTCGAAGTTCAATACTTCCTGCCAGTTCAAGAAAAAGCAAATTATTGCTGTTAACAAGTTAAATAAACTAATGCACAAGATTTCAACAAGTAATAAACGAATTGCTAAAAATACACTATTCCTGTATATTAGAATGGTTTTCGTATTACTTGTATCGCTATATTCTACCAGAGCAATTCTTAATGCTTTAGGAGTAGTTGATTATGGTATTTATAATGTTGTAGCAGGTTTCGTTGTAATGTTTGCTTTTTTGAATTCCTCTATGACTAATACTGTACAACGATTCTTCAACTTTGCGAGAGGAGAAGAAAACAAGGATAATCTTAATAAGATATATATCACATCAGTACAAATCCAAATTGCACTTAGTTTTATTACTGTAATTCTTCTAGAAGTTTTAGGTATATGGTATATAAATAGCAAGATGATAATTCCTCAAGAGCGATTAACTGCTGCACTATCGGTCTTTCAATTATCGGTTTGCTCGTTGTTTATGCTGATTATTCAGATTCCATACTCTGCTGCTATTGTAGCACATGAGAACATGGGATACTATGCTATTGTTAGTATGACCGATGCTATATTAAAGTTACTTATAGCCATTACACTACCATTTGTAACTTATGACAAACTGATAATCTACGGAATTATGATGTTTCTTATCTCTGTAGTAAATTTCTTATTCTATTATATCTATGCTAAGCGAAATTTTGAAGAAATCCACTATCGGCATACTTTTTTTAAGGATCAATTTAAATGTATGCTAACATTTTCCGGATGGAATGTCTTTGGATCATTTGCATATACAATGCAAGGTCAGGGCCTAAACATGCTGATGAATGCATTTTTTGGACCTGTAGTCAATGCTGCTCGTGGTGTTGCATATCAGGTACAGTCAGCCCTAAGTGGATTCACTGAGAATATTGCTGTTGCTTTCAAACCCCAATTAGTCGAGAGTTATGCAAATCAAGAACTTACTCGAGTTAAGAATTTGATGTACAGCATGTCAAAACTTGGTTTTTTGATGGTATTCCTCTTGGCTCTACCGATTTCTCTTGAAATTAATTATATCCTCAATCTTTGGCTTGATGGTACAGTTCCAGAAGATACCGAAATCTTCACAATCTTGATTCTACTAAATATGGCATTGGGAAGTTTAAATATTCCAATTTCACAAACGGTTCAAGCAGTTGGCAGCATCATGTGGTATCAAATTATAAGAAGTGGAATTGTGATGAGCGTCCTACCTATATCATGGATAGCTCTTAGAAACGGTGCGCCAGCTTATATTGTTTTCGTTATTCTGGTATTAATAAACTTCATTAACCAACCTATAAGTCTATATCTTTTACGGAAAATATTTCCATATTCTTATCGTGAATATATAAAGACGGTTATTTTACCATGCCTGCTATTTAGCATATTAACACCATTATTGCCAATTTGTACCCATTTAATAATGGATGAATCATTTATTAGGGTACTATCTGTAGGCTTCATCTCACTCATTTCATCAGCAGTTGTATCATACATCTTTGTCCTATCTGAAAGTGAAAAGATAGTGGTAAAAGCTATATTTAACAAGATAAGCAATAGAAAAATATGAGCATAAATAAAGAAACTTTAAAGCGGACTTGGTTATATATACATTGTAGAAAACTTTTCTTGTGGCCCATTGATTTCTATCGTTGGTACCCTAAGCATCTAAAATGGTTATTAATGGCCTTTCAGAAAAACTGCATGATAGATCCATGTAGTCGTACGAGGGCTAAAATCTGGAAATTGTGTGGAGTAGATACTACAGGCAAATTTAACGTCGGTTATGATGTGTACTTTGACGCACAGAATGCTAAGCATTTACATATAGAAGATGGAGTTTGGATATCGAGTCGATGCACAATCCTTTGCCATAAAAGAGACTTATCTAATTATCACATTGGTGATATATACATAGCCAATCCTCCAAAAATAGATGATGTTCGTATTTGCAAAAATGCAGCTATTGGAATGGAATCGATGATAATGCCTGGAGTAACAATTGGAGAAGGAGCAGTCATAGGTTCCGGCTCATTGGTCACAAAGGACATACCAGCCTGGTCAATCGCTATTGGACGTCCTGCAAGAGTAATTCGAATTTTAAGTCCTAAAGATGAAGTGCGTCAACATGGAGTAGGCACTATTAATATCTGAATATATTAAATATCATCCCCGATATGAAAATATTCTCACTCGTTTGTCTGATTATATACATAGCAATAAATTCTTTAACAACAAACCCTCTTGGCGACAAATTCATCCTTGCCACTGGTATATTATTTTTAATAATGAATATTTGTTATCTATACAAATATCGTAGGAACCAGTTGATATGCTTTGAATTTCTATTTGCCATCGCTTTTTTTCTATGTTCTTTCTTAACACCTTATATATATTCATTATTAGATAATTACCAAGGAAGAACTTTCGTAGCTACGGATTACAATACTTTTCGAGTTTATTGCATTGCATTTATTGGCTATTGTGCATACATGTTTGGACTATGTTGTATAAAAGATGGTAATCAGAATAGACCAGGTACAATTTGGTATCAGTACTTTTTTAACAATGCCACTTGTAAATATTCAAATATCCTTTGCTTTATATTTGTTGTTCTATTCTACCTTACAGGTGGAAGCCGCCTCATAACTTTGTATTCAGATGTTGCATCAGATCTAAATCAACGGTATGGAGCATGGGGTGAGTATATGACTTATGCGATGTATGCATACACATTATCTATTGTTATCAATTTTTCCAAAATCGGTCCATATACAGCCTCATTGATATCTTTTTTTAAGAACCTTCCATTTTTCTTTTACATTAATTCATTACTGCTTGTAGTGCCTTTACTTATATCTGGATTACGTTCAAGTGCATTGCAATTATTGATTCCTCTAATAATGATGTATGGAATTACGATTAAAAGAATTAGTTCAATAAAAGTAATAGCTCTTATTCTTGCTGGTTATATATTTATGGTATTTATAGGATTAATACGATCCGGAGACACAGGAGGAGATTTAGGACAAGACTCTCTATTTCTTACTTTTGTTTATGACTTTGTCTCTGCAAATGGAGCGAATTCATTTCTAATTGATTATACTGACAAATATGGAATAGCCGGAGGTAGTAATATGATACTACAAACATTAAGTATAATCCCATTTTTTCAATCAATTATTTTATCTTTTGTATCAAAAGATAATTTTGCACCAAAGTCCTCAAAATTTTTCACAGAATCATTTATGGATTCGACTCAAGGAGGATTAGGGACAGCATTAATTGGAGATATATATTACTCTTTCGGCATAGTAGGAGTCATTATATTAATGTTCTTAATCGGTCTCCTAGTTAATAAACTAAGCCGAGCTCACAATTCTCCATATGCTATAGCATTGTTGATTATGTTTTCGGGCAATGCTTTATTTGCGCCTCGTGTTGAGTATTGTTACATATTAAGAAGCCTCTCATATACAATTATTTTCTTATATATAATATTATCCGTTTCACATAATAGATCCGCATCAAATGAATGTAGTTTGCGCAACTGACGATAATTTTGTACAACATTGCACAATTATGCTCACATCCTTGTTGATAAACAATACGGATGTAAATATATTCCTTCTTACTGAAGGCTTAAAACCTCAGAACGAATTAATTATCAAGCAACAGGTAGAAAAGCTGAAAGGAGCATTAGAAATATACTTAGTCGATACAAGCATTATAGAGAAGTTTCCAATGCCAAAGGATACTAATCTTTCTCACATCAGCCGTGCCACATATTATCGATTATTAATTCCTGAAATTCTACCTAAAAACGTGGATAAGGTTATATATCTTGATTGTGATATAATTGTTAATCAGTCAATCCAAGATTTATGGAACTTAGATTTAAGGGGATACGCCCTTGCTGCTGCGCCTCAAATAGGGTCTGGATATGAAGCAGAGCGACTTGGTTATCCTATTAAATATGGATACTTCAATGCAGGTGTCAATGTAATTAATATGGATTATTGGAGGAAAAAAAACGTTGCCAAGAAGCTTATTGGCTATATAGCAGCTAATTACAAACAAATAAAGTATCATGATCAAGATGCACTTAACGCAGTTCTGTACAACCATACATTTCACTTACTTCCAATGTGGAATATGACATCCCTTGTTTACAGCTACTTTTTATCTCACAGAGGAGATAAGAAAGATGGAAAAATTGTCAACTCGTATGAACTGGAAAAGAAAAATGCAAATAAGTATAAGGAGAATCCTATAATTGTTCATTTTGTATCAAAGCCAAAGCCTTGGCAAAAAGGATGTGTACATCCATTAAGTAGTTTGTATTACGACTATGCAAAAAAGACGCTTGCATTTAATATGATTAAACAGGAATCTAAATCAGCACTATATATTAATAGAGCAAGATATTGGTTACAGTGCCATTTTTCTTATATTAAGCAAGTTTTTATTTCAACAGACAAGACTAGATTATAATGAACATTTTATATTTAGGATTATTCAGATTCCCAGAAGGAGATGCAGCCGCATCAAGAATTCTAAATAATGCCCGATTGTTTCGAGATCTTGGTCACACTGTAAAAATATTAAGTTTTGGTGGAGAATATCGAGTGCAAGACGCCAGTCCAGGTGGATATATTTACGATGGGCTACAATATGAAATAACCCATGACATCGATACACATTCATTGAAAGAAAGAGTTCTCAGGTACACTTATCCAAACCCAAACGCCCGAAATTACCTCAATAAAAGCATTGATTCATTTGATGTAATTATTACATACAATACAACCTTCCCTATGAACTTATATCTGCAGAAGCTATGTACGAAGCATGGAAAGAGGATTGTATTAGACCTCACCGAATGGCCAGACTCAAATGAAATGCCAGGTGGAAAATGGAGCCCGATATATTGGATGAGTGAGTTAAACATGAAGTATGTACAGAGAAAATTCAAAAATATGATACCAATAAGTCATTTTCTGAATGAATTCTACTCAAACTGTAATACCCTTTTACTTCCTCCTCTAGTTGATATCTCTGATGCGAAATGGAATTATTTTAAAACTATTGATTTAGCTGAGGTAAATCATTTTGAAGGGATTAGAATAATTTTTGCCGGGACACCAGCAAAGAAAGATTTACTTGAGAACCTAATTCAAGCTATGTTACAAGTGCTGAAAGACTGCAATAGAATTCAGCTACTTGTTGCAGGAGTATCAAACAATCAAGCTTTACAATATTGCACAAAATCAGATCTGTCGAAGTTCA
>ULQC01086141.1_pt1 | contig 11793 bp, 10 predicted proteins | sample 1954091 | NCBI WGS metagenome assembly ULQC01 (sample SAMEA4835645, study PRJEB28245) | human gut metagenome | biome: gut microbiome; material: fecal sample | place: Denmark | collected 2008
GTCGCAGTTACAAGCGATGGTTCCGGCCATGGTCACCTCGAAGGTATCGTAACAAGTCGTGACTATCGTGTCAGCCGCATGCATATGACGGATCTTGTCAAGGACTTTATGACGCCAGTTTCTGAAATGGTGGTTGGCGATGCGGACATAACGCTTAAAGAAGCCAATGATGTCATTTGGGATAACAAACTCAACACCCTTCCCATTATTGATAAAGACGGAAATCTGCTTTATATGGTCTTCCGGAAAGATTACCAGACTCACAAACAGTATCCGTTGGAGCTTCTTGATGGTCAGAAGCGCCATATGGTTGGTGCCGGGATCAACACCCGGGATTATGAACAGCGTGTTCCAGCCCTTGTCGAAGCTGGTGCTGATGTCCTTTGCATCGATTCTTCCGAAGGATTCAGTGAATGGCAGGCACGGACCCTCAAGTGGATTCGTGACAAGTATGGCGACAAGGTGAAGGTTGGTGCCGGCAACGTTGTTGATAAGGAAGGGTTCCGCTTCCTGGCTGAAGCGGGTGCCGATTTCATCAAGATTGGTATTGGCGGCGGCTCCATCTGCATTACCCGTGAACAAAAGGGGATTGGCCGCGGTCAGGCAACGGCTGTCATCGAAGTAGCCAAAGCCCGTGATGAATACTTTGAAGAAACAGGAATCTATGTGCCAATCTGCTCGGACGGCGGGATTGTCTATGACTATCACATGACCCTCGCCCTTGCCATGGGGGCTGATTTCATTATGCTGGGACGCTATTTTGCCCGCTTTGATGAATCCCCTACCAAGCGTGTCAATATCAACGGCACGTATATGAAGGAATATTGGGGTGAGGGTTCTGCCCGTGCCCGCAATTGGCAGCGGTATGACCTGGGCGGAGATAAGAAACTCTCCTTTGTTGAAGGCGTAGACTCTTATGTTCCTTATGCAGGGCCGCTAAAAGAAAACGTCGGTGTCACTCTTGCCAAGATTTCCTCTACCATGTGCAACTGTGGGGCGCTTACGATTCCTGAGCTGCAGAAAAAAGCAAAATTGACCCTTGTTTCTGCAACCAGCCTTGTCGAAGGTGGAGCCCATGACGTCGTTCTTAAGGACAGTACGTCCAATAATTATCCTAAATAAGTGTACAACTGGCTGTGAAGAATGCGTGTCGTCTTTCTTCACAGTTTTTTTTATGGGTAGAATAACTCTCCCTTATCCTCTTTTTTTAGGGCATATTTCTGTTATAATAAGAGAAAGGAGGGAAGGCCGATGAAAAAACGCATACTGTCTGCTTTTTGCCTGTTACTGTTCGTCTTTGCCCTGCCGCTTACCGGATGGACTTCTGGTGTATCCAGGGATGGGTATTTTGGAAAGATTCGTCTCAGTGGGAAGGTACGCATCATTGTTGAATATAATGCCGATATCAAGGTCAAGGTCGTCAATGCTTTCCCTGACCTTAAAGTGAAAGTGGTTGACTATTTCCCGGATGAAATTGGAGAGTGGCAGTTTGTTGAATATGGTGAGGACTTTACGGTCCAATTCGTCAATAGTTTCCCTGATATTACCATTCAGTATGTATCTGCCTTTCCGGGCGTAAATTAAAAAGGGGGAGGGCGCATCCATGGGTCGATTGCTGATTACCATTGGCATCCTATTTGTCGTGATAGGTCTTTTTGTGGAGTTTGGCCCCCATTTCCTCCCATTGGGGCATTTGCCGGGGGACATTTCGATTACGGGAAAGCATGGCAGTTTCTATTTTCCTGTTGTCAGCTGTATTGTTGTTAGTATTGTGCTCAACGTGATCCTGTGTCTTTTTCATTGATAGGGGATCAATCGGGGGAAAGGGGGTAAGGGAACAGGTTTCCCTTATCCCTTTTCTTTACTGTGCTCATTTTGTTTCAGATTATTTCCTTTTTGGGACTACCTGCTATGATACAATAAAGAAAGAACCGTAAAAGGAGGTCCATGCCACTATGACACAACAAAATCCATCCTATGCCGATTGGCAGCCGACCCTGCAGCGCGTCATGACCTATCTTGTTGGAAAAATTGAAGACTATAGCCGTGTCTGCAAGGAAAGAACAGGGGAGCCAGCCTATGAGCATTTGATTTACCGTGTCAAAAGCATTGACAGCATGAACGAAAAGTGTGTGAGAAAGGGGCTTCCCGTATCGGCTCGCTCCGCTCTGCGGGAACTAAATGATGCCATTGGTATTCGGATTGTCTGTCGTTTTATCGATGATATCTATACCAACCTTGAGGCCATCCGCAGCTTTCCTTTCTGCCGGATCATCAAGGAAAAAGACTATATCAGTCACGTAAAACCGAATGGATACCGCAGTTACCACATCATTATTGAAGTGACGGCCCCTTTTGAAGACATCGATGGAAAGAATCCAGGCCGTTTTTTTGCGGAGCTGCAGCTGCGGACCATTGCCATGGATTCCTGGGCAAGTTTGGAACATGAAGTGAAATACAAACAGGATATTGAAGATCCTGCCCTTATCATCGAAGAATTGAAACGCTGTGCTGATGAGCTTGCGGCCTGTGATCTTTCCATGCAGACCATTTCCCACCTCATCCGCAAAAATCATAAAAAGGAGTCTTAAGGGATGAATATCTTGCTTGCTGAAGATGAAAAAGCCATGAGCATGGCCATTTCTGCTGTCCTTACCCATTCAGGCTATACGGTGGATACTGTGCAAAATGGGGCGGAAGCTGTCGAAGCGGCTGCGCAAAAGCCCTATGACTGTCTCATCTTTGATATTATGATGCCCATTAAAGATGGCGTAACGGCTCTTTCCGAAATCCGGCAAAGCGGCAATGAAACGCCGGCAATCTTTCTTACGGCAAAATCAGAAGTCGATGACCGTATCATGGGACTAGATGCTGGCGCTGATGATTACTTGACGAAACCCTTTGCCATGGGGGAACTGCTTGCCCGCATCCGTTCCATGACGCGGCGCCGTCAGAAGGACAGGGAAGATCTCACAACGGGTACGCTTACCCTTAAGGTCGGTGAAGGGGAACTTTCATGTACCAGCAGTGTTCGCTTATCGGCTAAGGAAACGGCCCTGATGAAACTACTCATGCTCAATGAAGGAAAAACTCTTTCAACGGAGCTGCTCCTTTCCCATGTCTGGCAGGATGAGGAAGAAAAAGGTCCTGGCGTGGTCTGGATATATATTTCTTATCTACGGGAGAAACTTCGGGCCATCGGCAGCCATTGCACCATAGAAGGTGAGGAAAATGGCAGTTTCCGCCTTGTTTCCCAGGAGGCCGCAAATGGCTGAAATCCAGCGTCTGCGGCGCAAATTCATTCTCGTAGGCACTCTTGCCGTTATCATCATTGTGGTTGGCGCGTTGGGGCTCATCAATACCATTTCCTATATGCGTATGCAGCACTCCGTTTTTTCGCTCCTCACAAGTATCTCCGAAAATGGAGGGCAGCTGCCGCGGCGGGAAGGAGAACGGCCCTCTTCCTGGATTGAGGATCCGGACTGGTACAATGATTCCCCGGAATCGATCTATCAGATCCGTTATTTTAGTATTGTTCTCGACCGCCTCGGCAATGTAGAAGATGTCAACCTTTCCCGCATTGCTTCCTTTAGTGAAAGTGAGGCGGTCCAAGTTGTCCGGAGCGTCATCGAATCACAGAGGGATCGGGGAATCTTTCGCAAGAACCGGGCAAGTTACAGCTATATGGTGACGCCCCTTGACAATCATCAATACCGTATTGTCATTATGGATTCTACAAAGGACGTGGCAGCTGTGGAAAGCTTTGTCCGGTATTCCCTGCGCTTTGGTATTGGCTGCATTCTGGTTTATGTCCTTGTCCTGACCGGGCTTTGCAACCTTATCATCCGGCCCTTCGTCGATAATATGGAAAACCAGAAGCGTTTCATTACCAATGCTGGCCATGAACTCAAGACCCCGATTGCCATCATTTCTGCCAATACGGAAGCCTTGGAACTCATTCAGGGAAAGAGTGAGTGGACGGCCAATATCCTGACGCAGGTCAAGCGCCTTTCCCGCCTCATCTCGAGCCTCATCACCCTTTCGAAGATGGGCGAAAAACGTAAGGAAGACCTGCAGAAAGAGGAGCTGGATTTGACGCCTCTTTTCAAGGATACGGTGGAGCAGTTCAGGCCTCTTGTCAAAGCGGATGATAAGACCCTATCCCTAACCGCACCGGATACCCTTCCTGTTATGACGGACCAGCGTTCCCTTGTGGAGCTGATCAATATCCTCATGGATAATGCGGTCAAATACTGTGACGCCAAAGGAACCATTGCAGCGTCGCTGACCCGAAGGGGCAAACAAGGTTTTGTCATTGCTATTTCCAATGCTTATGCCAAAGGGGAAGGAGAGGACTATTCTCATTATTTTGAGCGGTTTTATCGCGGTGACAGTTCCCATGACAGCACCATTCCTGGCTACGGGATTGGCTTATCCATGGCAAAGGAGATGGTCGCCCTCCTGGATGGACAGATCTCTGTATCCTATAAGGATCATATCATTACCTATGCGCTGACCTTCGAGCACTAAAAAAAGACCTGACAGGGCCACCTAGAAGCGGTTCTGCTGGGTCTTTTCTGCATCTATGGGAATAATTAATCCAGTATAGCCCTCATCCGCCGTATTGGAGAAATCTTGTTTTTGCAACCATTCCCGTTATTCTTCTGTTTCGAGAATATCAATTCGTTCAATAAAAAAAATGACGGGACGCGTTCCATAATTGCAGCAGGCAATCATCGTACGGTCATCACTTGTCCAGCCATGCATGATGGATCCGCACTGAAGGGGTGTATGGACATAGCGGCCGATGGTATCCCACGCTTCTCCGCAAAAGCGCCCATTCATAAGATGATGAAAAACATCCTGTGTCGTCGTTCGTTTCAAAAGAAACGGATCCCCCCTTTTTGAAATAGGGACAGGGATCGGAATTAGAATTTGCAAGATAGGCTTTTTGGGATTCGGGAAAGATCTTGGTCTCAAGGTCGGTAATTCGGCATTCGTGCTGCATAGGGGGCACCACCTTTCTGGATTTTTTACTATTATATAGGAAACGTTGGATGAACACCAATAAAAACGTGCTTTTCTGATGAAAGCAAAAAGACATGATGCGAAAGAGGGGGAGCATCATGTCTTTTTTGCTGATATAAAAAGGAGTGGGAATACATCAGTTTTCGTCAATGGGCTCGAACATATCCAGGGTTTCCAGGATGGGCAGGAGCTTTGTGACGCCGCAGGTAAAGAAGATAATGCGGATGACTTCAAAAATCTCATCCAAGGTGGCCCCATTTTCAAGGGCCAAGCGGGAATGAACCTTCATGGTTGTTTCCGTTCCCGTTGCCATTCCAATGGCCATAACGATGAGTTCGCGATATTTCCGCGGGATCTGAACATCTTTTTTGTTGCAGTTTACATACTGCTCGAGGAACATTTTTACAAGGGAGGGATCATTGCCCATGGTTCGATGGGAATCCATGATCTTGCCGCCGCGGGCTTCCTTCAGTTTCTGGAGAAAAGCACGGGATCGCTTCAGTTTTTCTTCATCCGTTTGTTTCACAGTAGGTCACCTTATCCTTTATATTTTTTTTTAAGAAAAGGCACGGCAATTTCGGGGAAGAGGGCATAGGTAAGCACATCTTCTCTTGTGCGTGCAAGCTCTCCTGCAGCCGTCCTTGCTTTTTCAAGGCCCGGTGCAATTCGGCTGCCCGGTCTAGAAAAGTCCGGTTCCTTTCCTTTTAGTGCTAATTTAGAAAGTTCCGCATCGATCTTTCCTGGCGGCATACCATATAGGCCGCGGCAGTAATTGGTCATTTCCTTGGAAATCATGCCGTAGCGCTTTCCTGTGAGAACGTTGACCGTTGCCTGGGCGCCGCAGATCTGACTCGACGGCGTTGCAAGGGGCGGATAGCCCATATCGGCCCGGACTTGGATCACTTCTTTGAGGACTTTGGGAAGCCTGTCGGACATATTCATCGTTTTGAGCTGACTTTCGAGGTTCGAAAGCATCCCGCCCGGAATCTGATGGTTCAGGCATCCTACGTCGACGCCAACGAGTTTCGTTGCCATGTCGGCATGGTTTTGTCTGACGGCAAGGAACTTCTTGTTGATGGCATCAAACTGTCCTAAACCAATCTTGGGGTCACGCGGCGTTCCCCGTAGGGCAGCAATATAGCTTTCAATGGGAGGATGAGCCGAGCTGAAGGCCATGGAAGAGACACATACATCAAGACCGTCCACGCCAGCTTGGATGGCTTCCCAGTAGGCCATATCCGCAAGACCGCCCACGCAGTGGGCATGGAGATGAATGGGCACGGTCAATTCTTTCTTAAGGGCTCGAATGAGGTCGTAAGCTGCCTTTGGCGTCATGAGCCCGGCCATATCTTCTACGTGAATGGCAGACGCACCCATGGAAACCTGGTCCTTGGCATTTTGGACATAGCTTTCAATCGTATTGAAAGGACTGATGTTGTACTGCAGGGACCCTTCAATGATCTTCCCGGCCTTTTTGATGGCATCAAAAGCCGTTTCACAGTTCCTGAGGTCGCCTAGGGCATCAAAGGTAAGGAAAATATCGATGCCGTTATCGGCGGCACGGGCCACAAATTCTTCGACAACATCATCGGGGTAGGCCTGGTAGCCTACAAGGTTTTGGGCACGGAGCACCATTTTGAGCGGCGTCTTCTTGACATGCTGCTTAAAGATGCGGAGTCGCTCCCAAGGATCTTCTTGAAGGTAACGGATACAGACGTCAAAGGTGGCGCCGCCCCACATTTCCATGGTCGCAAAGCCAACTTCGTCCATTTCCTCCAAGAGGGGAATCATTTCGTCTGTTGTCATACGGGTTGCAAATAAGGATTGCTGTCCATCCCTGAATTCGACGCTATTGAACTGCAAGGGATGAGGATTGCCTGCGTAGTAAGGCACTTCTTTATGTGAAAAGAACATAGGGAACACATCCTTTGATCAAATTCATCAGAAATTCGGATAGGCAGTCCGAAATCATCGATTTGTCGTTAGGTTTAACGTTATACTAGAGATAACTGAATCATAACCCACTTTGAATGGCTTGTCAAGAAATAATTTTCCGTATATTTAAAACTCCTGAAAACGCCGTCAACTTAATAGATAAAAAGAGTAGTGAAACTTGGGCTTCACTACTCTTTGCTGATTACAGGGAAAAACTTTCACGTAAGACGACTTTGGGCTGCAGGATCTTATGCAGGGGACCTGCTTCCTCGCCTGACAGAAGCTTCATGAGCATGGCTACGATTTCCCTACTCACTTCCTGCTGGGAAATCTCGATGACGCTGAGGGAGGGAATAGTGTAAAGGGTTGTTTCAGGACTCATAAGGGATGTTGTAAGGATTTCCGTATCCTCGGGAACAGCTACGCCGCTGCGATGGAGTTCATAAAGGGCGCCTCTAGCAAGTTCATCCGCTTCGGAGTAGATGACAGGAGGGCGCTTTCCAAGACGCAGGTATTTTGCTGCTCCTTTCACGCCGCCTTCAATGGAATTATCACAGTAGATGAGGGCTTCCGAGGCTATTTCGATGCCAAGTTCCTTGCAGGAAGTGAGGAAGGCTTTGGTACGGACTCCTGTTGCGACGTAAGGCGTTTTCCCCGCAAGAAGTGCGGCCTCTCTATAGCCTTTGTCATAAAGAAGACGGGCTGCCTCACGGCCGACGGCCTTGTCATCAACACTGATGGTGGAGTGCAGGGCGGACGTTCTGTTGATGAGAATGACCGGGGATTGGGAGGGGGTATTTTCAAGGAATTCCACATCATGGAGCGAGGACGCACCAATGATCATGGCATTGTAACTGTTCTTTGCAAAAATGGAGGCCTTTTCATCCAAGTGGTCATTTTGATAGGTCTGGATGACAAGCTCACAGTCATATTGATGAGCAATCAGCTCTTCCTGGATGTAGTTGATGAAAGTGGCCATAATGTTAGTTCTGTGGTCACTGGGCCAAAAAAAAGCAAGACTCGGCTTTTTTATTTCATTGGAGCGTAGCCGCCGAGCACTGAGGTTCGGCTGATAGTCAAGGTCCCTGACGGCATTCATAACTTTTTCAAGTGTCGCCTGGGAAATCTTCCGGTCTTCAGCTTTTCCGTTCAAAATAATGGATACCGTCGTCGGTGAGACGCCCGCTCTTTTTGCAACATCTTTGATGGTGGACACGAAAATCCCTGCTTTCAATAATCATCCTGCCTGGAGCTAGATGGAATCAGTTTAGTAAACAGCTGCTTTCAGCATACTGAAGGGATCTAAAAAAGTCAAGGTAATAAAAGGGCCTTCTTCTTGACTTTTTATGCCCCTCAACAAACGCTTGGAAAAGGATTTGTATACTGACCGTTCTGAAGGAACCTCAGATAGGACAAGATCAAGGCTTCCCCTTCCTCATGACCTTCCGTCCGTCTTGGCAGAAAACCATGGCGGGCACCCAAGATTGTTTTAGCCGTTACTGCGGTGCCTGCTTCTGCTAAATGACGGGCAAAGGTCAAGGCTTCATCACAAAGAATGTCATGTTCTGCCGTAATGATAAGCACAGGAGGAAAGCCTTTGAGCTGGTCTTTTGATGCAAAAAGAGGGGAGATCAAGGGATTTTCCGTGCCACCATGAGGGAGGTAACAAGCGATTCCAAAACTTGCCACTTCAATCATGCGGGGATCCTTGATCCCGCCTTTTTTATCAGCTAATTTACCGGTTAAGTCACAAGGAGGATAGCAGCAAATAAGTCCTGTAGGGAGCTTGCGACCTTCTTCAAGAAAGGTGAGCGTCATGCCCGTAATGAGATTTGCGCCAGCACTTTGGCCCATAAGCACGAGATTATCCTTGGAACCGCCAAGGTCTTCGGCGTGACTCTCTACATAGGATAAGAGATCAAGCCCTTCTTCAAACGTATAAGGGAAAGGGTGTTCCGGCGCGGTCTTATAGTCGACATCAAGATATAAAGAACCGCTCCGATAGGCCATCATGTGTGAAAACTCAATATCCTGTCCTCGATACCCTTTGATAAAGGCGCCTCCATGAAAATTCACAATAGTGGGTAGGAGATCCTTTTTCGTATGAGGACGATAAAGGTGAAACAAAAGGCTGCCGTAACGCGTGGGGACAAAGAGACTCTTTGTTTCTGCCAAGGGATAACGGCCAATATAATCCTTATTGACAGAAAGGTTGGCACATTCAGAGCGAATTTGGGAAAGCAAATCCATAGGGAGACCTCCAATCTATATGCAAGCGTAGGTAAAACGTTAACCTTATTATTACATCGGAAGATAGAGAATGACAAGCTGATTTATTGAAATAATGGCACGGAAATCAAGATAGGCGCCCATCCAAAATTTTCAAAAGTCATTTTATTACATTATATGACCCTCATTTTCGGGGAATTTTCTGATTTTTGCATATTGACAAAGGCCTGTTCACTTTTTAAAATGAGTTCAAGTAAAACGATTTACTAATACGTTAAACTAGCGACAAATCAGAAAAGGCTCTTTTCGCCTTAGGCAAGCGGAAAGGCAATTAAGTCAAGAAGAGAGGGTTCTTATAATGATGAAAAAAACAATGGATGGTAACGAAGCTGCGGCTTATGCGTCCTACGCATTTACGGAAGTTGCCGCTATCTATCCGATTACGCCGTCTTCCCCGATGGCTGAACATGTCGACTCTTGGGCTGCCCATGGCAAGAAGAACATTTTCGGTCAGCCTGTCAAGCTTGTCGAGATGCAGTCTGAATGCGGCGCGATTTCCGTTGTAAATGGTGCAGTTAACGCCGGTGTCCTGTCGACAAGCTATACGGCTTCCCAGGGGCTTATGCTGATGATTCCGACCATGTTCCGTATTGCTGGCGAACTGCAGCCTGCCGTTGTCCATGTTGCCAGCCGTAATGTTGCGACCAATGTCATTTCTATCTTTGCCGAGCACTCCGATGTCATGGCCTGCCGTCAAACCGGTTTTGCCATGCTTGCTTCTTCCACGGTTCAGGAAGCTATGGATCTTGGGGCTACTGCTCACCTTGCTGCTATCAAGGGTCATATTCCTTTCCTTCATTTCTTTGATGGGTTCCGAACGTCTCATGAAATCCAGAAGGTTGACTGCCTCGATTATGATGAACTGAAGAAACTTGTTGATTACAATGAACTGGAAAAATTCCGCTCCGGGTCCCTCAATCCGGATCATCCGACCCTTATTACGACGGGTGAAAACGACGATACCTATTTCCAGCAGCGTGAATCGGTCAACCCTTATTATGAAGCTCTACCTGATATTGTTGAATCCTGCATGGCCCAGATCAATAAACTGACGGGCCGTGATTATCATCTCTTTAATTACTATGGCGATCCCGATGCGGAATATGTTATTGCCGGGATGGGCTCCATTGCCGGGACGGCTCAGGAAACGGTTGATTATCTCCGCAAACAGGGGAAGAAAGTAGGCTATTTGGAAGTTCACCTATTCCGTCCTTTCTCAGTAAAACATCTCATCAAGGCTCTTCCTAAAACGGTCAAGGTCCTCACGGTCCTCGACCGCGACAAGGAAGCCGGTGCTGTCGGTGAACCGCTTTACGAAGAATTCGTTACGGCCCTCAATGATACGGACCTCACATTCAAAGTTGTTGCCTGCCGCTTCGGTTTAGCCGGCAAGGATACGACGCCTACCATGGTGGCTGCCATGTATAGCAACATGGAAACGAAAGTTCCGAAGAACCATTACACCATCGGTATCGTTGATGATGTGACCCATCATTCTCTCCCTTATGGGGATGAAATCGATATTGTGCCTGAAGGAACGGTGAGCTGCAAGTTCTGGGGCATTGGCTCCGACGGAACGGTTGGCGCCAACAAGAATACAATTAAGATCATCGGTGACCACACGGACCTCAACGTCCAGGCTTATTTCGAATATGACGGGAAAAAATCCGGCGGCTTGACCCGGTCCCACCTGCGCTTTGGCAAAGCCCCGATCCGCAGCCAGTACTATGTCAAGAAAGCCGATTTTGTCGGTGTCCATAACCAAGCCTATGTCAACACTTTCGATGTGGTCAAGGACCTCAAGGATGGGGCCAGCCTGCTGCTGAACTGTGAATGGTCGTCCGAGGAAATTGCCGACCGTCTTCCCAACAAGATGAAGCATGATCTTGCTAAAAAGCATATCCACCTCTACACCATCAATGCTGTTGATATTGCCTTCCAGCTTGGTCTTGGATCGAGAACGAACACAGTTCTGCAGGCTGCCTTCTTTAAGATTACGGGTATCATCCCCATCGATGACGCTGTGAAGTACATGAAGGAAGCCATCTTCAAGTCCTATGGCAGAAAAGGCGAGAAGATTGTCAACATGAACAACGCCGCTGTTGATGCCGGTGTCAAGGAAGTCGTCGAAGTACCTGTGCCGGATGCTTGGCTTGCCCTTGATGCGACGGAAGCACCGAAAAAGATGAGTGGATCCCATTATGTCGACAAAATCCTCAAAAAGGTCAACTCCGCTTCCGGTGATGACATCCCTGTTTCCGATTTCGTGCCCTATTCCAACGGCATGTTCCCTCAGGGAACGAGCCGCCACGAAAAGCGAGGAACTTCGGTCCGTGTATCGAGCTGGAATCCGCAAAAATGCATCCAGTGCAATATGTGCTCCTATGTATGTCCGCATGCCATCCTGCGCCCCATGCTCCTTACGGAAGAGGAAGTCAAGGGCGCTCCAGAAGGGATGAAGGATATTCCGGCTAAGGGCAAAGATGTGGAACCCTATCGTTTCCATATTGCTGTATCGACCCTTGACTGCACGGGCTGCGG
>ULQC01086951.1_pt1 | contig 11773 bp, 8 predicted proteins | sample 1954091 | NCBI WGS metagenome assembly ULQC01 (sample SAMEA4835645, study PRJEB28245) | human gut metagenome | biome: gut microbiome; material: fecal sample | place: Denmark | collected 2008
ATTACGGCTTTCTATAAGAGATAAGTAGAGAAAAGAAGGGATATGCGTTATACACTGTAATTTCTTCCCCATATTCTCTACCATAGTCTACATATCTTACCCGCTGAAAATGGTAAGTTTTATGGTAAGCCAGCCGGGTATTTTTTGCAAAAAGCAAAGATGACTATAGATTGGAGACCGCCCTGCCAAATGCCTCTTGAACCGCATGAAAGTCAACATGCGTATAGACATCTAATGTCACACTGACATTGGAGTGGCCCATCAGATATTGCAAGCTTTTCACATCGATCCCGGCTCGCTGCATATTGGTACAGAAGGTATGGCGCAGTACATGGGGAGTTACACGCGGAAAGGCTTTTCCGTAGATCCGCTCCATCTTTTTCTGCATTCCCCGCATATAGTTTTCCAAGTGCATAGCAACCTTTGGCATCCCGGATTTATCCAGGAAGAGAAAGCCGCTGTACCTATCCACCAGGAGTTCTACTGTTGGAGACTGCCGGTTTGCCACAACACGCTTTAACGCCATGTAAACCACATCACTCATAGGGATGCACCGGACACCGCTGCTGGTCTTAGGTGATTTTACAAAGTAAGGCTTTTCCGCCGTCCGGCAGAGCTGGTGGTCAATGAAGATGAGCCGCTTTTTGAAGTCCAAGTCTTTCTTGGTAAGGCCGTACAACTCACTGACCCGCAACCCGGTGCCTATCAGGATCACAATATCGTCGTAGTAATTATCCTGTCCATTCTCCTGAATAAAACGGAGATAATTTTCCTGTTGCTGCTTGGTGAGTGCCGTTCTTTTCACCGCATCATCCGGAATAATATCGGCCACCTTAAATTTGAACGGATTTTTGCGAATCATGTCATCATCGACAGCCATTTCGAAGGTGGGCCGTAGTACACTATGGTAGATAGAGATCGTGTTGCGTTTGCTTCCGGTATCGTGCAGATCAATGTAGAAACGTTTGGCATCAGACAGCTTTACATTGCGCACCCTCATCTGCCCAAACTCAGATTCCTTGATCCGGTTAATGACAGTTCCGTAGGCCCGCTTCGTATTATGTCCAATGTCTCGCTTCAGGCTCATATAGCGGTCTACCAAATCAGAGACCGAAATTTCACCAGCAGCATAGTCGATGCCATCAGCAAGGTCCCGTTGGATCGTGGCTTCCTTCTTCCTAAGATCTTCTAATGTCTTAGCGTAAACACACCGCACTTTTCCGTAACTATCTGTATAACGATAATCATAGGTGCCATTTTTACGTTGATTTTCACCTGTTTTCAGTACCCGGCCATTTCTATCTTTGCGCTTTCCCGCCACAATGCACACTCCTTTCCGGAAAAGCGCCCGATATGTATGATACAATTATCATAGCATATCCGGGCGCTTTTTGCCATTTAAATGGAATATTCACTTTGGAGATATGCCTCAAATGGTTTCCGTTTTATCAGGCGGCGATTTCCCACCCAAAGCACATATTTCTCGCACTCCTCGGTATCGGTCATCTGCCTCAGTTTATTGATGCCAATGTTATAGTAGGCAGCGGCTTCCTCCAACGTAAGATTGGCTTTCTGCCAAATAGGAATTTCGTGCGCCATAGCAATCACCTCACAGCTGCTTTTCGTCCAGCAAGTAAGCCTGGAACACAGTACCATCCCCGGTAATGAAACGACCTCTTGCATCTTTGGAAATCTGATCGGCGGCGCTGGTATTGTCCAGAATGATTTGAGAGAGTACATTGTCCGCCCTGCCGCATACCCGGAAATCCAGGTTGTTCTTGATTTGACCAGGAAGGATGTTAGCATCCGGACGCTGCGTGGCGAGGATCAGGTGGATGCCAAAGGCCCGTCCCAGGCGGGATAGTGTCGCTAGCTTGTTTTCAATCTGGGCCAGCACTTCCTTACTTTCTTTGCTGCGGCCTGTTTTGTCCAGCATCTCTGCTACTTCGTCGCAGGCGAACACGATCCGAGGGAGACTTTCTCCTGTGATCTCGTTATAGGTATCCAGATCTTTACACCCGGTTTCTGCCAGCCGTCCCTTGCGGTATTCCAACACCGTCACAAGCTGACCCAGGGTATAGAGCAAATCTTCCTCGGTAAAGCACATCCGGCATTTGTTGTGCCAGACCTTGGGAAAGTCCACGCCGCCCTTGAAATCGGCTATGTAGACCTCCGCCCCCTTGAGGAGCGACTGCATAAGCAGCAGCTTCAGCAGCACACTCTTTCCGCTGCCCGTGGAGCCGCCCAGCAGGATATGGGGGATATTTGCAAGGTTGACCGTCACCGGCCCCGTGAGGCTTTCTCCCAGCACCAGGACAAAGCTTTCTGGGGACAGGTATTTGTCATTCCAGGGGAGCAGGGCCGGGAAATCACTTTTTGCCGGGACAGCATAGACACGAATGAGTTTTCGCCCCTCCGCCCAAGTCATTTTCGCTATGGTAATATCCAGCGCCGTTTCAATCCTGGCCCGTTTGTCCTCCCACTCGCCCAGCGGTATCCCGCAGGGGTCAAACTCCCAGATCGTCAGCCGGGGATTATTCCCGTCCTGCCGTTTGGCTATGAGGGCAGGGGCCTCCCCTGCATGGTTGACAAGGCCAACTTTCTGCAAACCCACCTTTGCCGCTTTGCTGCCCCGCGGTGTTCCCAGGAGCGCCAGGAAAGCCAGGAGGCCGCCCACAGCATAGATGGGAATCAAAAGGTTAATAGCCGCTCCCAGAACAGGGGAAAACATACCATAGGAATCCAGACTGAACAGGTATGCCCGAAACATCCAGACCAGCGCAGCGCCCATCAGATAGGCTCCCAGCAGCACGCCCTTGTAAGGAGTATGCTTTACCACCTCAAGCCCCGTTTTCATGCGTTGGAGTAAGCGGCGGTTCTCTGTCCGCTTGTGAATCGTGTCTTTATCACTTCTTGTCATAGGGAAAGCCCCCTTTCTTATGGATGATCGTGGAGCCGTCCGGGAGGTACTCCACCACAGTATGGATACGGCGGAGAAATGCCCGCCAGGTTTCCGGCCTCGCCTGCTGTTCCGCCCAATATTGATTTTCCAGCGGCGAGTTAGATGTGATATATACTTTTGTGTAACAGGCCGTTTTGTCATTGTACCGGGCCGGGAGGGACAGGGGATAAATGTCCAGATAATTGAGTATATCTTCAATGGGAATTTGACTGCTGAACTCCTCGAACACCAGCACATCCTGCCCGTGGTAGCCGTCAAAGGAAATGCCCCTTGTGGCCCGGTAGTTTGTCACCCGGTAAATGCTCCTGGGGTCATGGGTGCTGTAAATACTCCTTGTCTTTCCCGCACCGCTGGCCCCGTAGAGGTAGGACACCTGCAAGGGTCTATTCTCCACGGCGTACTTTTCCGCCGTCAAGGTCTGCCGCAGCAGGTCAATATCACGGACACGAAAGGCCATGGCGGGATTATCGTCAATGATCTCCGTGGTGGTCAGGCCGTCCCGGATATTCTGGACGAGCCGGAACATCTCCGGGTGTTTCTCCGCCCGTTCCGGTGGAGCCTCGCCCCATTCCTCGAATGTCCCAGGCACCGAGGTTTCCGCCTTGTCGGTATCCGCCCATCGGCCCTCCTTGCGGATGTATGCCCGGTTTTCCTGTACCGTTCCATATGCCTTTTCAATATGAGCCGTGGGAAAGCGGTTTTTAATGGTGGCAAAGCGCACAGGCGATGGAGCATAGAAAAACAAGTGCGTGTGATATGTCCCCGTTGACGCTGTTTCGTCGGCCATGCAGTAATAGGCCGGGGAAAACCTCTGTAAAATTTCCTTGATGGCGCTATGGTCTAATCCAGCCTCTGATGGATTGTTGATCACCAGCGTCCATTTTCGGGATTGGCTGTTGCTGCCCATGTAAAGCCTCCCTTGTATTGCTACATGCTACAAGTTTCCCATAAGGGGTAATACTGCCCCTTATGGGAGGGCGGCGCTGGCGCTGCCGCCGGGGGCCATTCCCTTGAGGGGACTGTCCTTATCCCGGCTGGCCTCTCCAGCGCCGCCCAGGTCATTAGGCTTTCGGATTCACCAGATGGATGCCCGCAGCCCTAGCTCCCACCTGGGGCTGGCCCTGGCTCCAATAGATGAATACCTCCAGGCCGTCAAAGCGCACTTCCACATAGCCGTCCGGGGTATCCATACGCTTTTCACCGTCAATGCGTACATTGATTTTGTCCAGACCCTTGTCCGGCAGGGCCACCGTATAGCGGTAGCCGAGGACGGTATCCGTCCGCCTGTTGTTCTGGTACTCATAGGCCGGGGACACATCCACCAGCCACAGCTTGCTCCCCAGGCTCTTAGGGTCAATGATGAGGTCAGTGATTTTCATAGCAATTTCCTCCATGATATTGTGGGCGGCAGCTGGCCTGTCCGCCGCCCTGGTGATAAGGTCACAAGTCCTTGTGTGGCCTTATCATACCGCAGAAAATCCCTTGAAAATTTCACTGGTGAAATTCAGACAAAAAAATTACCGCCGTCCCACTTGCTGCCTGGGACGGCGGTTTTCTGTCATTCTTCAAAATTGCTTCCCAATAAGGGAAGTCCCTGTTCGGCCAGTTCACAGTTTACCAGGAACACACACCCGTCACGCCGCTTTAACGCCTTGTCAATCTCGTACAGTTCGGGCCATGCGAGATACCGCAGGTTATCCCGTTCTGCCGTTGTCTTTCTAAGGCCAAGGGCTAACTGGTTAATGTCCTGTTCTGTCAGCCGTACTTTTCCACTCCGCAAAATCCGGCTCAATCTGGCCTCCGGCATACCGCTTGCGGTTGCCAGTTCCTTTTGTGTCATGCCGAGTTTTTGGAGGTCTGCCTGGATCTGCCTTGCCAGGGCAGATTGTTCGTTCCTTTTATAACCGGGGCTTTGCTTCGGCTTCCTGTAAGCCAAAGCGGTTTCCCCTGGTTATAAATTGCCTATGTGGGCCTATTGCCGGAGGTGGTCTGCTGATTGTGTGCGTTCAGCTTGCTATGGCGAAAGATAGAATATGCCATAGCTGCCACCTCCTCCCGTGAAACGCTGTTGGTGAATAATTACATTATCCACCTCCGGCGCAAAGCCCGTTCACGAAAGAAATTCATGGGCGCAGTTTTGGACTGCGCTGGGTCGTTGTTCCCGCAGGGTACCGGGTTGGCAAGTGCAGCAAACTTTTCCCGCCTGCATGTGGGATTGTTCGGGCGTTATCGCCCACCTCGTGGTTTTTCATGCCGCCCATAGGACGGCGTCCTCGTTGTGCCATAAAAGCGGCGCTCTAATAAGTGGGTCGTGCTGTTGTCGTTGTTCATTCATAGTTATGCCTTTAGACGTTGGCAAAGATAGGGTATCATAGATATGCGCAGAAATCAACTATATATCGAATTATTTCCTGCAAATATTCTATATATTGTGTTCTTGTAAATTTGGTCTCGCTTAAAAAAGATAGTGCTTCGCTTTATCCAAATAATCCATCTGTTTCAAAAATATGATCTAACTCCTCGTTAGATATTGCGCGAAGCACTTTGTCACACACAGATATATCAGTGAGATCCAGACGGACAAATCGACTCTTGTTGCCCGCACCAGTGGTCTTATGGATTAGTTGGATTCGGCCAATACGTTCTTCTGCCTTTGCATATGCTACCAGTGCTTTTGCCTTCGGCAGATTATCGGCATATTGGTTGCCATGGGGTTCCAAGATATCCACAACATAATCAACTGCTGGATCACGGCGTACAATCAAGAAATCGGGATAAAAGGATTTCTTCTCATTGTTGATGTCATACGGCAAACACAACGCCCAAGAGGCTTTGGCCGGATTGCGCAGCCAGCAAACAAAATCTGGTCTGCGGGCTTCCTCGTCAATCAGGTCGGCTTCCCAACCATTCAGTTTGATCTTAGCAATACCTGTATCTGGAGCGGCGAGGAGATGATTTTCATATTCCTTACCGTCAGGGTCTTCCTTTACATAGATGTTTTCTGGAATTGCAAAGATCTGTTCGCTGACAACGGCGCTATCAGCCATGATTTCACGGTATTTTCTTTTACATGCATCTGACTTGTTTGCAACCGCCACGCGGTACTTTCCGGAAAATTCCCGCAGCTTGTTCTTTGCGTATTCACCGAGCTTTGCTCTGTACGATTCATCTGCAGCGAAAAGGACGCAATCGATTTTGTGTGCATTCGGGTTCTCTTCGTCAAAGTATCTGCTACCATAAATATTGGGGAACCCGTATCTGCCAAGCCGCGCATCTGCATTGCGCACCTGTCTGTCAAGATCAGTTTCTGACATCAAGGTGAAATCATTAAAATAGTTTTCCTGCAGCGCCTTACCAAATGGGTCAAACACCTGCACAGAAAGTTTGAATTGCAGCACCTGGTCTGCGAGCGCATCATAACGCCCTGTACGATGCAATTCTTCGATATAGGAACGAATGAGTCCCACAATATCATCAATCACTTCGTCACGGGCATTTTGATAGATAACATTGTGCGTCAGCAACGTGGCAAGATCCAGAAGCGACTTCAGGTAATCATTGATCCGATCCTGCCGGACAAGATAGTTCAAGTACCCTTTGGCGTTGATAAAATCAATAATCTCTACCCGGTCAAACTCCGGAATCATTTCAAGCTGCTTACCCTGTAAAATATGTTCCGTTGGAACAGCAGGTGCAGATTGCTGGCCGCCGGAAGGCACTGGAGCAGTCACTGATTTTGGGGGAATATACTCCGGAGCACCTGTGCCGGTGCTGCTCGAAGCGGCAGGAGCCTGCGGTGGCGCAGTTTCGGCTGCAGGAGTATCTGCGGGTGTCGTTGCCGCAACGGAATTTCCCGGCATATGATCAAACAGATCAATCTGATTCGGATCGGGTTCCGCCTGGCGGGCATGTCGGGGAGTGTGTACTGTCCAAGTGACATAGGTGGGTTCTTCCAATGATTCGCCGTTAATTTCTGTCGGAATTTCGCCGCCCTCATTGCTTTGGAGTTCTTCCACAACCTTTTTTACGGTATCCTTGTTGAAATGAGGGAGGTACAGCTTCACGTCATTCAGGAACTCATCACGCATGACCCGCATCTGCAGCGGTGTCCGCACCATTCTTCCAAGGAGCTGGGCGATATAAGTCGGGTCGTTTCTCACCGCAAAGGACATCATGGTTTCGGCTCTGGGACAATCCCACCCTGTGGAAAGTGCCTCCTTAAAGAAAACCACTTTAATCTTGTGATCGTCCGCGATTTCGGACGCCTTGACATGGGGGATGGTCAATCCATTCAGTTCCAAAGTCGTCCCTTCTCCAAAGCAATGGGCTACTTCTCCATGTTTGAATGGTGTACCGACCTTTTCTTCGATTTTTGCAAGCACATCTTCCAAGTTGGTGTCAGACAACGCGCCGTTATGCCCTTGGCACACCTGAACCACAAGCACCGGATCTACATTGGCATAGTGCTGCTCAGACGTGTACTGATACCAGCGCTTGCATTTCTTCAGCCATTCTTCCACAGCAGCTTCCAAAAGTACAATGTCGTTGTTTTTTTCCGGATCTTCCGGGTAAGTAATGACGATCCGATCCTTGAGAAGGCCCGAGCTGCGCACATCGTCTGCTGTAATTACATACTTTTGGAGTCCAACGTTAGTGGTGTTGCCTACCAAGGTGTTGAATCGATCCGAAGTTGCGCTGATACCCAGGATTACCGGCATAGCGTGCATCTTTCGCTTGATGCCGTTTTCGGTATATTCGTACCCTTTGATAAACCGCTGCATGATCGTGGTGTCGGTACCGGCTTCCCGCTTGCTCTTGGCACCGCGATGCGCTTCATCGATAATAAAGTACAGTCTGTCCGCTTTGTTTTGAATGGTATTATCAAGGGTTTCCCAAATCGTGTACTGCCGGTCATCAGAGTGCTGCGTCAGTTTACCGTTTCTGCTGATTTTTTGAGTATTCAGAAAGTAGACATGGCCATCTTCCAGCATCTCCATGTCGAAGGAATCCTCTGCAATGGTGACGCACTGGCCAAAGCGCAGTTTGCTGGTTTTCAACTCAATTTTTTGCTTGGACTGGGCATTCAGCTCCGGAGAATCCGACAGCCAAACAAAAATTGCCTCCGGCTGTTCGTCAAACGTAGTCCCATCTGCAAGGGTTGACCCAAAATAGATATCTTCAATTAGTCCAGCAGCAATAATCGTCTTTCCGGCTCCGGTGGGGGCCTGCAGGGAAACGACCTGCGTTTTCTTCCTACGTCTATAATTGTCCAGCGCGTCGGCAATGTCCACACGCAGATCCTTCACAGCTTTATCCTGAAAGGATATTAAATTTACTTTCATCTGCTGTTCCTCCCTGCGTTGATTCTAAAGTTGTCCAGATAATCCCGGTACAACTGATACGTTATTTTGCCCTCCAGCGCCTGCGTCATGGAAACAAAGCTGGATTCATAATCGGTCACCAGATATACGACCTCGATTTCGGGATGCTGTGCCAGCTTTTCCGCAAATGCTCCAAATCGGTTCTCGTCATTGAGAATCGCCATTTTATTTTCCGGCAGAATGAGCATATCGGGTACCCCTGCATCAATGGTAGGACATTTCCCAATGGCACCCGCTTTCATCCATAGGGTAGAGAGCAACTCTTTGAACTGCATACCAAGAGAAATTTTGGTTTTATCAAGGAAACCAAGTTTAAAAAATATGGCGTTTGCCTTAAATCCTGCAGACATAGGCCTTTTTATTGGAATGACTTGTTCGATAGGCGAGAGGGTTTCGTTTACCTTTTTTTTGATTTGATTGAACAGTTTTTTGTCTTTTGTAATTACAAAAAGTTCATCAATATGATCAGATTCTCTTACTTTGGAAATCCATTCTTCTGCTCTAGTGGTATCAATTAAAATAGAAACGGTATGTTTTGGATCATCAGATACAACAAAGGCGGTTTCATCTGTAACCAGTTTTCCAGGAAGAATATTACGCGAGATTAGCTGCACTAGCTTCTTTTTATCCTGAAGTGATAGTATGGATAAATCTATGAAAGGAAGTTGTATAATACTTCTTTTTTTGGCAATTACCTCTTTACCCGAAGTAATATATTCATCGCTCAGTTTTTCGCCATTAATACTTGTTCCCATTATTGAACATACCGTGCGTGGCCATGTGATGTATCTTGCAATTCCGTGGCTTGCCCACGCACTACTACCTTCTTGAACTCCATTTGCCTTAAAGGACTCTTTTTCTTCTTCGCTAACTTCATTATTTGTAACCATAATACAGCGGCGATGCCCGTTATCTTCCGCATTTAATAAATTGATGGCATGAAGTGTAGTACCCGATCCAGCAAAAAAGTCAACAATGAGTGCATTGGGTTTATTCTTAACAAAGAAGTGGATTATATCATGGACTGCATATAAAGATTTTGGAAAAGGAAATTATCGTTGGCAGACAAATTTTTTTAAAAGTTTACTACCAAACTCTGTAGCGTTATGAGACGAAATCCACCATTGATTGCATGGAATATACTCCTGTGTGTAATCGCTGTCATCAAAAATAAGTGACCCATCTTCTGCTTTTCCAACAACTGCAATTAGCCCGTTTTCAACTTTCTTTTGCCACCCTTCTGATATATATCGTAAAGTTAAACCACTGCTTGTTTGAGTGCTTATCCGCACATATCCTTTTCTTTGAATCTCTAATAATTTTTCTCTAGAGTACTGCCATCGTCCCTCGGTTCCATCATCATGAATGGGAAATAACGCAATCTGCCCTTCAGGTATTTCCACAGAATGTCTGTCTACACCTGGAGGTACAACATCACCAACTCCACAAAATGTTTTTTTATCCTTAGATATAAATATAGGATAAAAACATCCAGGCGAATCCTTTCTATCGGAACCGGATCCACTTCTCATCAAACTACCCCATCTGACTTTTTCGGTAGTTGATGTTCTAATGTTTCCTCTCCATTCTGATGATAACTGCATTGATGAAGGGACACAGTTACCAATTCTAACTACGTACAGGTACTCGTTAACACGATAGAATTCATCGCGTGCAACCCCTTTTGAATTAATCACGCTGCTAACCATCTGTATTTTAGCATCAGAGAACATCTCTTCAAGCAGGCAACCCAAATGGAGGTACTCTTTTTCGTCTATTGTAACAATTAAAACTGAATCGTTTGGATTCAATAGTTTTTTTGCTAATTTCAACCGCTTCTGCATCATAGAAAGCCACAAACTATGCGTATAAGTGTCAGTAGGATCAACGTAGTCGTTATTATACTTCCAATCCTTGGCCCGCGAATTATATGGTGGATCGATATAAATGCAATCCACTTTACCTCCATATAAATATTCCAGAAGCTGCAGAGCATGGTAGTTATCCGCTTCAATCAGAGTATGCCAAAGGTCACTGTCTGGCGCATTGCATACTTCGTCCAGCATCTGGAGGCAGGGATAGATTGGGTCGCCCAGTTCTGCCGTTGTCACGAGGTCAGCGACAGGAAATTCCACCGCTTCATTTCCATTTCTCGGCAAACAGAGAGCCTTACCGCTCTCAATTTTCAAAACAGTATAAGTTTCATTTACCTTTCCGCCACGAAGTGATACCTTTAGGCCCTTCCTGACCGGAATGTCATAGAGGGGTGTACACTCCGGAAGGTGTTCCTCAAACACAAGGCCAAACTTCTTCTGCTTTACCAGTTTTTCTGCCGCTGCCTGAATCTGTGCCCGCAGCTCCGGATTCTCTATTTTTTGAATCAGTTCATTCAATGCTGCCATATCTCCATCTCCTTATCCTTGCGCCGCAAGCAGCTCGTTCAGCGTTTTGCGTATCATTTCCAGTTTTGCCGGATTGTCTTTAATGAGCTTTGCTATATCTGCCGGGATCTCGCTGCGGCCTTCCGCTGCCAGATCGTATAACCGTTTTCGTCGGATATCATCGGCGCCAGTCTTTTTATCCAGTACGGCTGCAATCTTATCCTGAAGCACAGTTGGAGGGGGCGTGGCTGTCAGCAAATCGTAGAAGTATGGTTTTTTAATCCCGACTGCGGTATAAAACTCTTCTTGCGACATTTCTGCTTTTTTGATCTCTCCGACCAAATATTCACCGAATGCCGTTTTCTGCCGATGATTCATACGCCCACCTCCTTCACATTTAGTATGTATGTTTACATACTAACATACTTATAAAACAAATCAATACAAAATAAAAGATTTTTCATTTCATATCTCCAAGGACAACGGACAGAAGTTTTTTACAAGGGAGATAAACAAAATAAAACGCCGCTATCTGCAAATCGCAGACAGCGGCGTTCATACATATCAGGCGCGTTTCCTTTGCAATTGTCGTAAGTTTATCGTAAATTCACGGCTGTACCTCCGGCAATCGCTTGCGTCCGAATAGATTCAGGCTATTGCTTAGTACATGCCGCCCATGTCGGGAGCAGCAGGGGCCGCGGGGGCCTTCTCAGGGATGTCCGTGACCAGGCTCTCGGTGGTGAGGACCATGGCGGAGACGCTGGCGCTGTTCTCGATGGCGCTGCGGCAGACCTTGGTCGGGTCCACGATGCCCATGGCTATCATGTCGCCGAACTTGTCGTTGGCGGCGTCGTAGCCGAAGGTGGCGCTGCGGGAGGCGGAGACCTTCTCCAGGATGACCGCGCCCTCGACACCGGCGTTGGCGGCTATCTGGCAGATGGGGGCCAGCAGGGCCTTGGCAACGATGTCGGCGCCGGTCTTCTCGTCGCCGCTCAGGCTGCGGGCGAGCTTGGCCGCGGCCTTGGAGGCCATGACGTAGGCGCTGCCGC
>ULQC01027729.1_pt1 | contig 11736 bp, 10 predicted proteins | sample 1954091 | NCBI WGS metagenome assembly ULQC01 (sample SAMEA4835645, study PRJEB28245) | human gut metagenome | biome: gut microbiome; material: fecal sample | place: Denmark | collected 2008
GTTTTTACAGCAGGTGATTATTTTTATATACAATTAGCAGTAGTTAGGTTAATATATTTTTAAGAACAAAGGGGGAATTTTACAATGGAATATATAGCACATCGAGAGGAAGATCGAGTACAGTTGTTGTTGCAGCATCTGCTGGGAACAGCAGAACGGGCAAGGGATTTTGCGGAAAAATTTGGCAAAGGGGAATGGGGCTATTGCTGTGGAATGCTGCATGATATTGGAAAGTACAGCGACAAATTTCAGAGAAAAATCAAGGGAGATAATAGTATCAGTGTAGACCACGCGACAGCGGGTGCTCGATTATGTCTGGAACAGCAGGGAATGTATCCACTATTAGAATATTGCATTGCAGGACACCATGCAGGTCTGCCTGATTATGGGAATGAACTGGATACGGGAAGTGCATCTACATTGGCAGGGAGAAGGAAAAAGCGGATCGAAGACTATCAAGCGTACAAAACAGAAGTACAAATTCCGGCATTAACAACGCTGCCATTCAATCCAACAGAAACAGAAAATCCAGATTTTTCTTTGAGCTTTTTTATGCGGATGCTTTATTCTTGCCTTGTAGATGCAGATTTTCTGGATACAGAAGATTTTATGAAAGCAGGGAAGACACAGCGCGAGGCGGGGGAGAACCTGACAACGCTTTTGCAGAAGCTGGAGAAACATGTTGAAGATTGGTTGAAAAATAAGGAAACAGAGTCAGTTAATGGAAGAAGAACGGAAATTTTAAGAAACTGCATGGAACAAGGGGAAAATTCGAAGGGACTGTTTCGCTTAACGGTTCCAACGGGCGGCGGAAAGACAACCGCATCGTTGGGATTTGCATTAAAACATGGTGTGTACAATCATATGGATCGAATTATCTATGTGATTCCATATACGAGCATCATTGAGCAGAATGCAGAAGTTTTCCGGAAAATTCTGGGAGATCAGAATGTTCTGGAAAATCATTATAATGTTGATTATGATAGTTCGGAAGAATTCAAACCGATGCAGCTTGCCGCGGAAAACTGGGATAAACCGGTTGTAGTAACGACGAATGTACAGTTTTTTGAATCTTTGTATGCTAATAAATCATCAAAATGCAGAAAACTCCACAATATGGCCAACAGTGTAATTATTTTTGATGAAGCGCAGATGCTGCCAGTTGATTATCTGAAACCGTGTATTGCTGCGATGGAAGAATTGATTGACCGTTACGGATCAAGCGTGGTACTCTGTACGGCTACACAGCCAGCATTGCAGTCTCTCTTTCAAAAGGAGAGAAATGCAATAGAACTATGTCCGCGGATGGAAGAACAATTCCGATTTTTTGAGCGAGTGCGCTATAAAAATCTTGGCTATCTAAGTGAAGAAGAACTTGTAAGCAGATTGGAAGGCGGATTCCAGACATTATGTATTGTCAATACGAGGAAAAAAGCGCAGAAATTATATCAGAAACTAAAAGGCGAAGGCTGTTACCACTTATCAACGAGTATGCATCCGAAGCATAGAAAGCGAGTATTGGAGCAGATACGAAAAAGATTGGACAAAAAGAATCCTCAAAAATGTATCGTAATTGCGACCAGCCTCGTGGAAGCTGGAGTGGATCTGGATTTCCGGACAGTATACAGACAACTGGCGGGAATTGACTCGATGATTCAGGCGGCGGGAAGATGCAATAGAGAAGGGGAGTATGATGTTTCTGAAAGTAATGTGTTTATATTTCAATTCGATGAAAAAGAAACCGTTTCAGGACAAAGACAGCAAATTGATGTGGCAAAAAGTCTGATTGCAGATGAAGCTGAAATTTCAGATTTAGGAACCATAAAAACATATTTTGAAAGGTTGTATTATTTAAGGGGAGAAGATCTGGATAAAAAGAAAATTCTGCAGGAATTTCAAAAAGGGAAATATAATTTCAGACAAACAGCAGAGAAATTTCAGTTAATTGATGGAGCTACGGTAGCAGTATTTATTGGTTGTACAAAAGAGGCTCAGGAGATTCTGCAGCAGATAAAGGGTCAGGGATTCACTAAAAGTAATATGCGAAAAGCCGGACAATTTTGTATTAATATTCGGAAAAATGAGTGTAAAAAATTTTATGAAGCAGGAATCGTGAGAGAAGTTTCAGGCGATGTAAAAGATTTTTATGAATTGACAGATCTGAAACGTTATACAGAAGAAATGGGACTGGATTTGTCAGTTGAACTGGGAAAAGCATTATTTGTATGAGAAAGCGAGAGGGAATGGAAGCATTTAAACTTTCCATTCCCTCTCGTTTTTTCACTACAAAAAAATGTATTTTTTCAATCCGCAGGATGGAGATCCTGTCGAAGATTATTATAATCAAAATACATAAAAATTTCAATACATTTTTATGTAAAATTTGAATTGAATTACAGAAGAAGGTATTGTATTATGAAAACATAATAATACAAGTGCAAAATGGAAGAAAGACATAAGTCTGACAACAAGGAAAAGAGGAAACGCCTATGGGAATTGGAGTAAAAGTTAAAGTATGGGGAGATTATGCACTTTTTTCAAGACCAGAGTTAAAAGTAGAAAGATATTCTTACGACGTGATGACACCTTCCGCAGCGCGAGGCATCCTGGAAGCCATCTATTGGCATCCGGGCCTGAGATGGAAAATTGATCGAATCTATGTGAATAAGCCGATTCGTTTTACCAGCGTTCGAAGAAATGAAGTAAAAAGCAAGGCATTGGCAAGCAAGGTTTTTGAAGTATACAATGGAGCAGAAAAACCATTGTATATCAGTACAAAACAGGACATTGTACAGAGAGCTTCTGTGATATTGACAGATGTAGAGTACGTGATAGAAGCTCATTTTGAGATGACGGACAAGGCCAATGAAACGGATAATCCAGGCAAATTTAAAGACATTATGCTTCGAAGGCTCAAGAGAGGGGAATGTTATCACATGCCCTATTTTGGTTGCCGAGAATTTCCGGCGCATTTTGCGTTATGCGAAGAAGAGAAGATTCACACTGCGTATGAGAATGTAGAGGAAAAAGATATGGGACTGATGCTTTTCGGCATGGATTATTCCGATTTAGAGAACATTGAACCAATGTTTTTTCGAGCGGTTATGCGAAAGGGTGTCATTGATTTACGGAATTGTGAGGTGATACGATGATTCTTCAAGCATTGGTCAAGTATTACGAAGACCTGGAAAAACAAGGAAAGATTTCAAGGCGAGGATGGTGCACAGAAAAAATTTCTTATGGGATTCAATTGTCATGCGATGGAAAAATTCAAGCTATTTTAAGTTTGAAAAGAGAAGTGCAGGCAGGAAAAAAAACAATATTAAGTCCGCAGCCGTTATTTGTGCCGACGATGGTAACACGATCATCAGGTGTAGCTGCTAACTTTCTATGCGACAATTCCAAATACATGTTAGGGATTGACAAAGATGGAACAAGCAAAAGAATGCAGGAATGTTTTCAGGCGACGAAAGAAAAACATCTGCAGATATTACAGAATAGTCAGGGAGAAACTGCAAATGCAATTTGTGCATTCTTTGAAAGCTGGAAACCAGAGCAGGCCAAGGAAAATCCAGTAGTTGCCGAAACATGGGAGGAGCTGACAGAAGGAGGCAATCTGATTTTCTGGGTAAATGGAAAATATGCGCAGGAGGATGAGGAAGTTCAGAAAGCATGGGAAAAGACACAGGATCAGAAACAGGGAGAAGCAACTGGAATTTGTCTTGTGACAGGAAATTTGGATGAAATTTCCAGAATTCATAAAAATATTAAAGGTATTCCAGGTGCACAGAGCAGTGGAGCTTCGTTGATCTCATTTAATGAAAAAGCGTTTGAATCCTATGGAAAAACACAAAGTTACAATGCACCTGTTGGAAAATATGCAGAATTTGCTTATACTACAGCGTTGAATTATCTTTTGACGCAAAAAAAGTATAAATTCTCATTAGGTGAGTCCATGGTTGTTTATTGGGCGGAAGGAGCTAAAACGGAATATCAGAATTTCTTTTCTGCATTTCTGAATCCAACGAAGGATAATGAGGATATCGTGCATGACATATTGGAAAAGCTTACAGAGGGGCAATATATAGACGTAAAAGATATAAAAATCAATAAGGATCAGAAATTTTATGTTTTGTGTCTGTCACCAAATGCAGCAAGATTGTCCGTGAGATTTTTCTATGAAAATTCATTTGGAAATATGTTGGAAAATCTGGAAAAACATTACCAGCGGCTTAATATTCCCAAACCGAAAAAGGATGAAATAGATTATCTTGGGGTCGATGATTTGCTACAAGAGACAATCAATCAAAGAACCAAAAACAAAAAGGCTATTGCCCATATGGCAGCAATGGTGCTGGAGGCAATTCTTTCGGATAACAGATATCCGGCAAGCTTGTATATTGATACATTGATAAGAATACGTTCCGATCAGGGAGATGTAACCTGGGGAAGAGCAGCGATTATAAAAGCGTATCTTATTAAAAATTACAAATGGGAGGAAGGCGAAGCGTGTATGAATTCAGGAAAAACAAGTAATGATGTTGCTTTTAAATTAGGACAGGCTTTTTCGATCTTGGAGGCAATTCAGATTGGTGCGAATAAGATAAATACGAACAAAGAAATAAAATCTACCATTCGAGATCGTTATTTTAACTCTGCCTGCGTAACGCCAGCGATGGTATTTCCGATTTTGATGAGATTGAAAAACAGTCATATACGAAAATTGGAAAGAGATAAACTAAATTTGGCAAAATATTATGAGGATAGACTGAGAGAAATTTTCGAAGAAGTAGAATATTTTCCAAAAAGATTATCATTGGAAGAACAGGGAAAGTTTATTTTGGGCTATTATCATCAGAAACAGAGCAAAAATGAAAAACAGGAGGAAAAATAAATGAGTGATGTAATCAAAAACAGATATGAATTTGTAATACTGTTTGATGTGGAAAATGGCAACCCAAACGGAGATCCAGATGCTGGAAATATGCCGCGTGTTGACCCTGAAAGTGGCTTAGGTCTTGTTACAGATGTGTGCCTGAAAAGAAAGATCAGAAATTATGTTGAAACCGTAAAAGAAGACGAGGATGGCTATAAAATCTATATTAAAAAAGATGTTCCGCTTAACCAAAGTGATCGGGAAGCATGCGTATCGGTGGGTGTCAATGAAACAGAAGACAAAAAAGTGACAGAAGAACTGAAAAAATTGAAAAGAAATGATCCGGATGCAGATGTAAAATTAAGAAATTATATGTGTGATCACTTTTTCGATATCCGAACCTTTGGTGCGGTCATGACGACCTTTGTGAAAGCATCACTGAACTGTGGTCAGGTAAGAGGCCCGGTGCAGATTGGATTTGCACGCAGTATTGATCCGATTATCAGTCAGGAAGTTACAATTACCAGAGTTGCCATCACAACGGAAAAGGATGCAGAAGATAAAAACACAGAGATAGGGCGTAAAAGTATTGTACCTTATGCATTATACCGTGCGGAAGGATTCATTTCAGCAAACCTTGCCCGTAAAGTAACGGGATTTACAGAAGAAGATCTTGATTTGCTGTGGGAAGCAATTATCAATATGTTTGAGCATGACCATTCTGCAGCGAGAGGCAAAATGGCGGTTCGTGAACTGATTGTATTCAAGCATAGTAAAGAACTTGGTGACTGCCCTGCATATAAGTTATTTGACGCGGTAGAAGTAAAAAGAAAGGAAGATGTAGAATATCCAAGAAAATATCAGGACTATACAGTTACTTTGCGCAAAGAAGACATTCCTGAGTCAGTTCAGGTGAAAAGGATGGTTTAATGGAATATGCAGAAGATGATTATTTGATGATATCCGGAATTCAGCATTTCAAATTTTGCCGAAGACAATGGGCATTGATTCATGTGGAGCAGCAGTGGGCTGAAAACGTACATACCGTCACGGGTGAATTAATGCATAAAAAGGCACACGATCCTTATCTCACAGAAAAGCGGAAAGATACGATTATTGTTCGTGCGCTACCGGTTTCTTCGAGAGAACTTGGAATCAGCGGGGAGTGTGATGTGGTTGAATTCCATAAATGTGAAGATGGAATTCAGCTGCATGGACACAGAGGATTGTATTCTGTGTTTCCTGTGGAATACAAGAAAGGCAAACCTAAGCTTACGGAAGAAGACAAGCTTCAGGTGGTGGCACAGGCGTTATGTCTGGAGGAAATGTTTTCGACCAGAGTGGCGCAGGGAGCAATTTTCTATGGCGAAACAAGAAGACGGGAGCAGATAGAAATTACAGAAGAATTGCGGGAAGAAGTAATTCATATGTTGGCGGAAATGCATCAATATTATGCACGAAAGTATACACCAAAAGTGAAACCGAGCAAAGTATGTAATGCATGTTCACTAAAGGACATCTGCCTTCCGAAACTGAACAAGACGGTTTCCGTGAAAACCTATATCGAACAGAGACTGGAGGAAGAGGAATGAAAAAGCTATTAAATACGTTGTATGTTACTTCTGAGAACAGTTATCTGGGACTTGACGGGGAAAATATTGTTATCTATGAGGATGATAAAGAACTCGGAAGATTGCCGCTGCATAATTTGGAGAGTATTGTATCCTTTGGTTATCGTGGAGTAAGTCCGGCGTTAATGGGAGCTTGCTCGGATCGAAATATAGCATTGTGTTTTCTGACAGCACAAGGAAAGTTTCTGGCTAGAGTAACGGGAAAAACAAAAGGAAATATTGTTCTGCGGGAACAGCAATACAATAGCTGCATGGATTCGGAAATCAGTCTTGAAATTGCGAAAAATTGTATTCTGGGAAAAGTATACAATGCAAGATGGGTACTGGAACGAGCGGTGCGAGATCACGGAATGCAGATTGATGCGGAGCGGGTCAAAACGGCGTCTATGAATCTGAAAAATTCTTTGAAGCTGATTCAAAATTGTGAGTCAAAAGAGCAGTTAAGAGGATTTGAGGGTGAAGCAGCAAGTGTTTATTTTGGCGTGTTTGACGAATTGATTTTGCAGCAGAAGAAAGATTTCAAGTTTGAAGGGCGGAACAAAAGACCGCCTATGGATAACATGAATGCAATGCTGTCATTTGTGTATACGCTTCTGACGAATAATATTGCAGCGGCGTTGGAAGGGGTTGGTCTGGATCCTTACATGGGCTATCTGCATACCGAAAGACCGGGCAGAGCTTCGCTGGCACTGGATATGATTGAAGAACTTAGAGCTGTTATGGCGGATCGCTTTGTGCTGTCACTTGTTAATAAGAAAATCGTCAATGGAAAGAATTTTACCAGAAAAGAAAATGGCGCAGTTTTGATGGACGATGAACTTCGAAAGAAACTGCTGACAGAGTGGCAGAATAAGAAAAAAGAAACAATTATGCATCCCTATCTAAATGAAAAAGTGGAATGGGGAATGGTTCCTCATGTGCAGGCGATGCTGCTCGCAAGATATCTGCGAGGGGATCTGGACAGCTATCCTGTATTTTTGTGGAAGTGAGGTGGGAGGATGCTGGTATTGATCACATATGATGTCAATACGGAAACTGATGCGGGGAAAAAACGTTTGCGCAGAGTCGCCAAACAATGTACCAACTACGGAAGACGGGTGCAAAATTCTGTATTCGAATGTATATTGGATAATGCACAGTGTATTGTATTAAAATCTATTTTAGCAGACATTATCGATGAAGAAAAAGACAGTCTTCGGTTTTATTATCTGGGAAACAATTATAAAACTAAAGTTGAACATATCGGTGTAGAACGTGGTACAGCTGTAGATCAGGTGTTGATTTTTTAGGTGCGAATCGGTAGTACACAGAAAAAGCCCGGGAGATTCGCACCTGAAAAAGTGCACAAAAGGTGCTGGAATTGAGAAGATGGGGAAGAAAAGAATGGAAAGGGAAGGAGGAGAAAGATGAAGCGTTGTGAGAAATGGTTAAAAACATAGGGTGAATTTTAGATAAAATTGCAGTCGCTCCCCTCGCGGGAGCGTGGATTGAAATTTGCGAGAATCAATAAGGGATGGAAACCTAACCGCGTCGCTCCCCTCGCGGGAGCGTGGATTGAAATATCTGGAAGTGGTGGAGCAAAATATACGGCATACAGTCGCTCCCCTCGCGGGAGCGTGGATTGAAATTCTCCGGTAAATGCCCCACCTGTCTGATGTAATCTGTCGCTCCCCTCGCGGGAGCGTGGATTGAAATCAGAAAGGTACATCCAACCAGCCGTGGAAAAAAGGTCGCTCCCCTCGCGGGAGCGTGGATTGAAATGTCTCCAAGATTAATCACGTTTTCCATCGTCAATCGTCGCTCCCCTCGCGGGAGCGTGGATTGAAATATATAGGTTGTGCTTTCTGCCGTTGCAACTCCGTGTCGCTCCCCTCGCGGGAGCGTGGATTGAAATTGTGACATCTGCTCACCACCCTTCTGTTTTTCTGTCGCTCCCCTCGCGGGAGCGTGGATTGAAATTGTATAACAGAACAACTTAACTAAAGGAGAAAATGTCGCTCCCCTCGCGGGAGCGTGGATTGAAATAATTTTATTTCGGAACACGCGAAAGATTCTGCAAGTCGCTCCCCTCGCGGGAGCGTGGATTGAAATGTGTGTTACCGATGATATCAATTTTTTGCAGGCAAGTCGCTCCCCTCGCGGGAGCGTGGATTGAAATTCTGCTGAATCACGTTTACCCTTGTTGACGCTTTGTCGCTCCCCTCGCGGGAGCGTGGATTGAAATTCCATTACCAAACGGCATGGCGTTACTGTTCAGCGTCGCTCCCCTCGCGGGAGCGTGGATTGAAATAATGGAATTAATAGTACTCCATAAGTCGTATAGTGTCGCTCCCCTCGCGGGAGCGTGGATTGAAATAATCTTACCAGACTTTGCGCGAATGCCGCAAATGGTCGCTCCCCTCGCGGGAGCGTGGATTGAAATCCTCATTCCAACCCGGGGGCATATCAGCCGGAACGTGTCGCTCCCCTCGCGGGAGCGTGGATTGAAATATAGTATTCATTCGATACACCTAAGGTATAAGTGTCGCTCCCCTCGCGGGAGCGTGGATTGAAATAATGACGAAAAAATCCACTATGTACTGAATCCGGTCGCTCCCCTCGCGGGAGCGTGGATTGAAATAATGCTGTCAAGGTCGTCAACAGCAATAATGAACCGTCGCTCCCCTCGCGGGAGCGTGGATTGAAATTGCCATTGGCAAGGCGTTGAAGCTGGACCAGGCAGTCGCTCCCCTCGCGGGAGCGTGGATTGAAATCGCTGTTACCTGTACGCCCCACTCAACAACTCCGGTCGCTCCCCTCGCGGGAGCGTGGATTGAAATCGCGGTGCTTATGCTGTACTTGTCCGGCTTAGTAGGTCGCTCCCCTCGCGGGAGCGTGGATTGAAATATCAGGTGAAGAACACTCAGAATATCCGTTACCAGTCGCTCCCCTCGCGGGAGCGTGGATTGAAATCGCTGTTCAGGGTTTCTTTCAGGCCTGCTGCTCCGTCGCTCCCCTCGCGGGAGCGTGGATTGAAATTATCGGTATCGTGTACAGGCCGAAGTTTGGCGGGTCGCTCCCCTCGTGGGAGCGTGGATTGAAATCGGAAACAGATGGTATATCAATGTTATCGGACAGTCGCTCCCCTCTCGGAAGCGAGAATTGAAATGGAAGCAGACGGGCGCCCTGATCTAGGTGGCGGAGTCGCTCCCTCCGCGGGAGTGTGGATTGAAATGGTGGATCATTGACGAAATTCGCGTTATGAACCTTTGCTCCCTTTAGGGGAACAAAGGTTGAAATACGCCATACGGTAGCACAATATCAGATACGATCGTTGCTATCTTAGCAGAAGAAAGAATGGAAATTTGACGCGAGTCATCGGAAAAGAAAAAGGAAATGGTCACTCACCTCGTGGGAGCATGAGTTAAAATAAGGAGGTGCGCGAGGATACTGTCCTACGATTGCAAAGCGTTCTCTCAGGAGTGAAATGTGTTTGACATGAAAGTTAAATAATGTTAATCTATAACTAGCGTAAGCGACAACTAACCGCTCATGTATTCGCAAGAACCATGAGCGGCTATTTTTCTATTTTAATATTCGGTGAGAAAGGAGGAAAATTATGAAGAGTCCATTTAAAATATTTTGGATCGTACTCGGTTTTCTGTGCCTGGGATTTGGTACCATCGGCATTGTGCTTCCGATTCTGCCGACAGTTCCATTCTATATGGCAACCCTGTTCTGCTTTGCGAAAAGTTCGGAACGGCTGCACAGCTGGTTTATTGGGACCCAATTGTATAAGAAGCATCTCGACAGCTTCGTACAGCATCGGGCGATGACGGTAGGAACGAAATATAAAATTAACGGGATGGTAACGGTTGTGATGGCGATCGGCTTTTTTGCTATGAAGAATGTGCCGATCGGAAGAATCTGTATTGCTGTGGTATGGATGTGCCATATTTTGTATTTCTTCCTGCGGGTCAAAACCGTAAAAACAGAAGATCATATCCGAGGAGAAACAAAATGAACAAAGTAGAAAAAAAGCGGCAGAAAGAACAGTACGTCGTGGAAGAGATGATCCGCCTGTACTGCCGGAAGAACCATGGAAAAGAGGGGCATGCATCCGGCGGGATGTGTCCGGAATGTCAGAAATTAGCGGACTATGCAAAACAGCGGAGCCAGAAATGTCCCTTCATGGAACAGAAAACATTCTGCGCAAACTGCAAAGTACACTGCTACAAGCCGGAAATGCGGGAAAAGATCCGCGCCGTTATGCGGTTTTCGGGGCCGAGGATGCTGCTGTATCATCCGATTTTAGCTATCTGGCATTTAATCTGCAGCATGAGAGAGAAGCGAAAAGCAAAAGCATAAAAGAGAGGTACTTATGATTAAAACAAGACTGGTGGGGCTGTTGTCCCACGCGAAAAAGTATATCGTGTACACGATTCTGTGGCAGTGGGCGGCGCTTCTGTCGCAGGTGATCGCGGTATTTACGATCGCCGATCTGCTGGAACGGGTCGTGTATAGTGCGGTAACGGCAGCGGCTGTGAAACGGACAATTTTTACACTGGCAATTGTTGTTGTGATCCGCTTTTTCTGCGAGCGGATGGGCGCGCGGTCGTCGTATCTTGCGTGTGTGGATGTGAAGCGGATTCTGCGCGAAAAAATTTATGAAAAAATGCTGAAGCTCGGTGCATCGTACAGCGAGCAGGTGTCTTCCTCAGAGGTCGTACAGGTGTCCACCGAAGGTGTGGAGCAGCTCGAAACATACTTTGGAAAGTATCTGCCGCAGCTGTTTTACAGCCTGCTCGCACCGCTCACGCTGTTCGCCATCCTCTGCCGGGTGAGCCTGAAAGCGAGTGTGGTCCTTCTGATCTGCGTGCCGCTGATCCCGGTTTCGATCGTAGTGGTACAGAAGATTGCGAAGAAGCTGCTGAACAAATATTGGAGTATTTACACAGGGCTCGGCGATTCGTTCCTTGAAAATCTGCAGGGTCTGACGACCTTAAAAATCTATCAGGCCGACCAGCAGAAAGCCGACGAGATGGATGTAGAATCCCAGAACTTCCGCCGGATCACGATGAAAGTTCTGACGATGCAGCTCAACTCAACGAGCGTGATGGACATCGTAGCATACGGCGGCGCGGCGGTTGGCATGGCGGTGGCGGTATCGGAATTTCTGAAAGGAAACCTCACCGTGTCCGGCACGCTCTGCATTGTGCTGCTGGCGAGTGAGTTTTTCCTGCCGCTGCG
>ULQC01019752.1_pt1 | contig 11697 bp, 10 predicted proteins | sample 1954091 | NCBI WGS metagenome assembly ULQC01 (sample SAMEA4835645, study PRJEB28245) | human gut metagenome | biome: gut microbiome; material: fecal sample | place: Denmark | collected 2008
CGGAAGCCGCATCGTATTTGAGATTCGGCATGGTCGGCGATTGCGGGACTGCCGCCGGTTGTTCCGTGCCGAAGCCGTCATCCCATTCGGCGGCTTCCTCAGATGAGCGGCTGCGCAATTGCTCGCCGGCTGGATCGACCGTCAGTATGTCGGGATGGGTGAATTGCAGACGGTCGTTGTATACGCTTGGCTCGCCCGCGACCACCAGCAACGCGCCTTCGTGCAGTTTGCGTTGGATCCAATCGACGTACGACTTGCGATAGGAGAAGAACACGAGAGACGCCATGGAAGCGTCCATGTGCCGGCTGCGTGCGAAATCGCCGTCATCAACGTCGGCGATCAGCCGGAATCCGCGACGGGCCATCGGAAAGACGCGCACGCCACGCACGTGCGCGGCGAAGGCCATGTTCTCCCCTATTTTCGCTTCGCGCAGGGCGCGTGCCAGAACCGGGTCGGTGACGCGGAACGGATAGTAGGTCAGCGCGTCGCCCACGGACACCACGCCCAGCGATTTCAGCGCGCCGACTCTGCGGCGGTTCGTTTCGAACGAGGAAATCGGGGTTTGCCATGTGGTGCTCATAACACTCCATTGTGGCACGACCGGATGATTGTGCGGCGGGCTGAATTCCCCATTATTCGTGGCGGCGCCATTCGCCGCAACACGGCTTGTGGACGGCCAGATAAAGCAAAACCCCGGCGGCCATTCGGCTTACCGGGGTTTCAAGCTGTTATTTCGCGATTCACGCTTCAACGCGCTGGACCTTGCCAGCCTTGATGCACTTCACGCAAACGCGAACGCGAACGTTCTCGCCGTCGATGGTGGTGCGAACCGGCTGCAGGTTCGGGCGGAAGGTGCGCTTATTGCGAATATGTGAGTGCGAAACGGTGAAACCGGTCTGCGGTCCCTTGCCGCACACTGCGCAACGAGCTGCCATAATGGACTCCCTATAATTACTATTGACTTGCAAGTCTGCGCGTTCGACACCACACAACGAAGTGCATGGCAGAACACACAACTTCTCAACTATACAACCAGCCCCGGCCAATCGCAAACTTGTGGACGAAAATCGGCTTGCATTCCCCATATTCCGCCGTTTTTGCCATGTCTCGACAGCACGCGTATGCGGCCCGTGCGGGCAGAACATGCTTGTTCATGCGCTGTTCATGTCGAATGGTCTGTTACCACCCGCCACGCCCGTACGATGAAGTAATGGAATAAGATGAGCCATAAGATTGACATTTAGCCGAAAAGAGTCAACATTGACCGACACAGCCGAGCCGCAGACCCAGCCGTCCCAGCAGAACGCGCAGGCCCAGCAGCCGCAGCAATCCAACCAAAAATCCAGCCAGCAATCCAAGCATATGATGACGCCACGCGAGAAGAAGTGGATCGTCTACGACGTCGGCAATTCCGCGTTCGTGCTGCTGTCCACCGCCGTCGTGCCGATCTACGCGAATTCGCTGCTCAAGGCGGCCGGCGAGACGAACATCGTGTCGACGTGGGGCTACGCGCAGACCATCGCATCGCTCGTCATCGCCGTGCTTATGCCGCTGCTCGGCTCCATCGCCGACGTGCAGGGCATGAAGATCCGCTTCTTCACCGGCTTCTTCCTGACGGGCGTGGTCATGTGCTGCGCGATGGCGATGCCGCTTGGTTGGCTCGCGTTCATCATCGTGTACGTGCTGGCCACCATCGGCCTTAATGGTTCGCTTACGTTCTACGACTCCATGCTGGTGGACACGACTTCGAACGAACGGATGGACCGCATTTCCTCACACGGCTACGCATGGGGCTATATCGGTTCGACCGTGCCGTTCATCGTCTGCATCGCGCTGATTTTCGGAGGCCCCGCGCTGTTCGGCTGGTCGACCACAGCCTGCACGCGCGCCTCGTTCGTCATCACCGCGCTGTGGTGGGTGGCGTTCACCATTCCGCTGCTCACCAGCTATAAGCAGGTGCATTACCGCGCCACCGCGGGGCAGGCAGGCGAGGCCATCCGCGGCACGTTCGCCGAGCTCGGCTCCACGTTCCGCGCCATCCGCAAGAACAAGCCGCTGTGGATGTTCATGATCGCGTTCTTCTTCTACATCGACGCCGTCAACACCGTCATTTCCATGAGCACGTCGTATGGCACGCAGCTGGGCATCGACTCCACGCAGCTGGTCGTGGCGCTGCTCGTCACGCAGTTCGTGGCGTTCCCCTGCTCCATCATCTACGGCAAGCTGGCAGGCCGGTTCGGCTCGAAAACCATGATCACCGCGGCCGTGGTGGCGTACATGTGCATCGTCTTCTTCGCCGCGTTCTTCCTGCGCGCCGCACTTGAATTCTGGATTCTGGCGATTCTGGTCGGCATGTTCCAGGGTGGTATCCAGGCGCTGTCCCGTTCGTATTACGGCAAGATCATTCCGAAGGACCATGCCAACGAGTACTACGGCTTCTACGATATTTTCGGCAAGACGGCGTCGATTATCGGCACGTTCCTCGTCGCTACCACGACGTCGCTGACTGGCAACGCGTCGATCGGCGTGCTGTCGATAGCCATTCTGCTGGCCGTCGCGCTCGTCTTCCTGCTTCTGCAGAAGGATCCGACCAAGGGTTCGACGGCAGCCGCAACCGTCGACTGACAGCTGCCGTCCGACAGCGTTCCGCTCGACAGCGATTGCTCGACAGCATTCCGCCTGACAATCGTCGTTCGGCGGAATGCGCTGTGCCGGCCTATGAGGAACCACGTAGGTCGGCGCAACTTCGACAGTTACCATTTGGTATGTTATACTGGCATCGTTTGCACACCGTGGCGCAACGTAGCGCCGCTCCAGCAATGACGCAGAGAGAGGTAAACGATGTCATTGGCAAATGAACTAGTCGAAGCAGTGTCCGCATGGCCGGAAGTCGAGGCCATCACGTTGGGTGGGTCACGCGCCACCGGCGATAACGATGAAAAATCCGATTACGACGTCTACGTGTACGTCACCGCACCCGTGTCTGCCGAACGCCGCCGCAGGCTGCTGCGCAACTATTGCAGCCATATGGAAATCGACAACGATTTTTGGGAGACCGAAGACGACTGCACGCTGAACGACGGCACCAATATCGACGTGCTGTACCGCGATCTGGACCAGTTCGCAGCCAATGTCGCCGACGTGGTGGAACGGTTTCAGGCCAACAACGGCTATACGACGTGCATGTGGCACAACATGCTCACCAGCAAGGTGCTGTTCGACCGCGACGGCCAGTACGCCGCGACCCGACAGCGGTTCGACGTGCCGTTCCCCGAGGAACTGCGCCGCAACATCATCAATCGCAACATGCGTCTACTTACCGGCAACCTGCCGTCGTACGACGCACAGATCCGCAAGGCCGCGAGCCGAGGCGACAAAATCGCGGTCAACCATCGCATGGCCGCGTTCATGGAATCGTATTTCGATGTGCTATTCGCGCTGAACCGCCGCACGCATCCCGGCGAGAAGCGTCTCGACAAGCTCGCCGAACGCGACTGCGCCATTCTGCCGAAGGATTTCCGCAAAAACATCGATACGCTGTTCGATTCGATGTACGCCGATCAGGCGGTGTTCAGCGAGACTTTGGGCGAAATCGTTGACGACCTGCGTCAGACGGTCGACGCGAACCTGTGATTTGACCGCGAATCCGGCGGTTCGACGCCGGTAGCGATTGGTTTTAGAAGAAGTTGAGCGCGCGGGCCACTTCGTCGACGATGTCGAACATGGCCTTGCGCGCACGTTCCGGATCGCCCTTCGCTATCGCGTCGGCGACCGCATCGTGCGCGTCGAGCGCGGCCGGCTTCGGCTTCATCGGGTATTTGCCGAGTTCCACACGGCCGCGCAGCACGGTGGCGATGGTGTCGGCAAGCGCGGCGAACAGTTCGTTGCCGCTTTCGCGCAGTATCAAAGTATGGAATTCCACGTCCAGATCGTGGAATTTGGTCAGGCCGACAGCCCCCTCTTCGTTTGATTCGGCGATTTGGCGCATCTGCGCCGCGTAGACGGGGAATTTCGCCTTGACGTCGATGGAGGCGAGGCGTGCCGCCGAGGCCGCCGCAGCCGGTTCGACCGCCAATCGCAATTCGGTCAATGACGACAGTTGCCGCTCGCGCTGCGTGGAGTGGAGTCGCCATTCGATGACCTGATGGTTGAGCGCCTGCCAGTCGGAGAACGGCCGCGCCACCAATCCGACGCGTCGGCGCACCGTCACCGCACCCATGGATTCCAACGTTTTGGCGACTTCGCGCGCCACGGTACGGGAGATGCCGAAACGGTTCTGCACGTCTTCCAACGTCAAGCTTTCACCGGCCGGCCATTTGCCGTCCAGCATTTCGATGGCCAGCGTGCGGCACACTGCATCCTGCAGCAGTTCGCCGCCGTTTTCGTTTCCTGCCATCCACAATTCCTCTCGTTGTGCGTGCAAATCTTTTTTCAGGTTTTTGCGACACGCCGTATACGATTGCCGTTCGCGTGACGTCCGAATAATTACCCCCGCACGATTCGCGCGATTTGCCGCCGATTTGTACTACCTACAGCATAGCAAGTCGCATGATTATTTTTATTCGTAGTACTTTTAACTTGACTAGTACTACCTTTCATAGCTATATTGATGTCATCGCCGATGCGAAGTGGCACTGGCAATACAGCAGAGTTCAAGGAGGACAACATGAGCATTCACGTAGTGGTGATGGGTGTTGCAGGATGCGGCAAATCCACCGTGGCAGAAGCCATTCACGAACGTCTCGGATACGTGTACGCGGAGGGCGACGACTTCCATCCGCAGGCCAACATCGACAAGATGAGCGCAGGCATTCCGCTGACAGACGAGGACCGTTGGCCGTGGCTCAAGGTCATCAACACCTGGATGGTGGCTCGCGAGGCGCTGGACGAGAACACCGTGGTCTCCAGCTCCGCCCTGAAGCGCAGCTACCGTGAGGTGCTCGCCCAGAACGTTCCCACCTTCTTCGTGCATCTGACCGGCTCGCAGGAACTCATCCAGCAGCGTCTCAACGAGCGCAAGGGCCACTTCATGCCGCCGGCACTGCTGCCGAGCCAGTTCGCCATTCTTGAGCCGCTCCAGCCAGACGAGAACGGCGTGGAAGTCTCCATCGAAGGCAGCGTCGAGGAAATGGTCGAACGTGCCGTCGCCGCAGTGAACGAGTACGCGGCGAAGGTGGCCGCGCAATCGCAGCAAGCCGAGTGAACGGCGCAAGCCGCAACACAGCGCAAAATAATCGCACATAACTAAAAATCGAAAGAGAAATTCAACGAGTCAAGGAGGATTCATGAATCTCATCGCAGCGGCGATCATCGGCATCGCCGTCATCGTTCTTCTCATCGCGGCATGCAAGGTGCATCCGTTCCTGTCCCTGCTCGCCGGCTCATTCGTCATGGCCGTGTGCGCGGGCGTGCCGTTCGACAAGGCGTTCGATAGCTTCACTTCCGGCGTCGGCGGCACGATTTCCAACGTGGGCCTGCTTATCGCGTTCGGCTCGATCATCGGCACCATCCTGTTCAAGTCGGGCGGTGCGGACACCATCGTCGACACCATCATGGCCAAGACACCGTTGCAGCGTCTGCCGTGGGCCATGGCACTGATCGCGTTCATCGTGGGCATCCCGATGTTCTTCGAGGTCGGCGTGGTCATCCTCATCCCGGTGGTGCTGTTCGCCGCTCGTCGTTCCAAGTCCCCTGTGGTGCTGCTCGGCATCCCGGCCCTCGCCGGCCTGTCCACGCTGCACGCCTTCGTGCCGCCGCACCCCGGTCCGCTGACCGCCATCGGCGCGCTGAACGCGAACCTCGGCATCACCCTGGCCCTCGGCCTGATCGTGGCCATCCCGACCGTCATCATCTCCGGCCCGCTGTTCGGCAGGCTCGCCGCCAAGTGGGTTCCGATCGCAGCTCCGGAGAACGAGGCTGAGGCCGAAGCTCCGAAGTCCGCGGAAAACCGCCCGTCCTTCGGCACCGCCCTGTCCGTGATCCTGCTGCCGGTCGTGCTGATGCTCGCCGCGTCCATCGTGGATCTGACCGGTCAGAACACCACCGCCTGGGGCCGTGTGATCGCGTTCCTCGGCACCCCGCTCGTGGCACTGCTCATCACCACCGTCTTCGCCATGGTCGCCCTTGGCTACATGCAGAAGTTCTCCCGTGACGCCGTCAACGGCATGGTCGGACAGTCCTTCGGCTCCGTGGCCGGCATCATCCTGATCGTCGCCGCAGGCGGCGGCTTCAAGCAGACGCTGGTCGACTCCGGCATCGGCGACGTGATCGCCAACTCCATCACCGAATCCGCCATGAACCCGCTGATCGCAGGCTGGCTGGTGGCCGTGCTCATCCGTCTCGCCACCGGTTCGGCAACCGTGGCGACCGTCACCGCCTCCGGCATCATGGTGCCGCTCGCCGCCGGCATGAGCCCGACCCATCTGGCACTGCTGGTGCTGGCCATCGGCGCAGGCTCCGTGTTCTTCTCCCACCTCAACGACGCCGGCTTCTGGCTGGTCAAGGAATACTTCGGCATGAGCGTGGGCCAGACGCTGAAGACCTGGTCGCTGATGGAAACCATCCTGTCGGTGGTCGGCCTGGGCTGCGTGATGCTGCTCTCGCTGGTGCTTTGACGCACTGAACGCAGCAATCGCAACCACACTCACATAACCCAAAACATAACCAAAACTTGCCGCCCGCAAAGCTTGCCGCAACCTTCTTTTCTGCGTTGCGGAAGGCGCGGGAAGCCAACGGGCGGCATCAATCCTTATTCAAAATCGCAAAAACTTTTCAACCATTTTTAGAGAAAGAAGCACATCATGCAGTTGGGAATGATCGGCCTGGGACGTATGGGCGGCAACATGGCGAAGCGCATCGCGGCGGCGGGGCATGAGGTGGTCGGCTACGACCGCTCCCCCGAGTCGGACCGCACCGTGGCAAGCCTGAAGGAACTGGTGGCCGCGCTGAAGGCCCCGCGTCTGGTGTGGGTCATGGTGCCGGCCGGTGAAGCGACCGACAGCACCATCAACGAGCTTGCCGAGCTTCTTCAGCCGGGCGATATGATCATCGACGGCGGCAACTCCCGTTACACCGACGACGCACGCCACGCGGCCGAACTGGAGCCGAAGGGCATCCATTTCATGGATTGCGGCGTCTCCGGCGGCGTGTGGGGCATCGACCGCGGCTACGCGCTTATGGTTGGCGGCAGCCAGGGGGACTTCGAGAGCGCGCGCCCGATTTTCGAGGCACTTAAGCCGGAAGGCGATTCCGGACTGGTGCTGGCCGGCCCGGTGGGCGGCGGCCACTTCGCCAAGATGGTGCACAACGGCATCGAATACGGCATGATGCAGGCCTTCGGCGAAGGCTTCGCCACCATGGTGAAGTCCGATCTCGTTGAGGATCCGGCGGCCGTGATGAGCTCCTGGAGGGACGGTTCCGTGGTGCAGTCCTGGCTGCTCGACCTGCTGGCCATCGCCTTCAAGTCCGACCCGACGCTCAAGTCCATGCCGCCGGTCGCCAACGAGTCCGGCGAGGCGAAGTGGATGATCGAGGCGGCTCTCGAACTCGGCGTGCCGACCCCGGCCACCGCGGCCGCACTGTACGCACGTCAGACCTCGCGCGGCGGCGCCGACGACATCCTGCGCGTCGTGTCCACCATGCGCGCCCAGTTCGGCGGCCACGTCACCAAGATCGACGAGATCGCCACCCACTGACGGATTCACGCATTAACCGATTCAGATTCCTTCCTTCCCCATAACAGACTTCGCCCGGAGCTGGACCCCACCAGCTCCGGGCGAACCTGTATCAACGCACACGGTCCCGTCAGACAGTCGGCTTGCCGCCCCACAATCCTGCACTATCTCGCTTATAGATGGCGGATTTTTCCAAATCGCCCCACGGTATCTCGCTTATAGATGGCGGGGTCCTACAGCAAAAAGGTTAGGGGGCAATATCCATACCCTCCAACCGGCTTTTCCCCGCATCATCCGCCATCCATAAGCGAGATGGCATCAGGCACGAGAGCGAATCCGCCATCTATAAGCGGAATATAGGCGAAATACGCGAGCGGCTCAGCGGCCGTACACCTCGTGCACGAATTTCTCAAGCGCCGCGATGGAACGCTCCACCTTCTCCGTGTCGATGCAGTAGGCCATGCGGAAGTAGCCGGGCACGCCGAAGCTGTCGGACGGCACGAGAATCAGGTCGTAATCCTTGGCCTTCATGCAGAACGCGTTCGCATCCTCCTCAAGCGCCTTCGGGAAGATGTAGAACGTGCCGCCGGGGCGCACCACGTCGAAGCCCAGACGGGTCAGCGCGTCATACAGCAGGTTCATGTTGGTTTCGTAGACGGACAGGTCGCTTGTCTCGTCAACCACCTTGGCCACGGCCAGCTGCGCGGTGGAGGACGGGCAGTTGTGGCCGGTGCCACGGCTGATCTGGCCGCACATCGGCACGATGAGCTTGGCGTCGGTGGCACGCGGATTCACCGCCACATAGCCGATGCGCTCGCCCGGCAGTGACAGCGACTTGGAGTACGAGTAGCACGAAAGCGTGTTGTCGTAGAATTTGCTCGGATACGGCTGCTCGCCGCCGTCGAACACGATCTCGCGGTACGGCTCGTCGGCGATCAGGAAGATATCGTGGCCGTATTCAGTCTGCTTGGCGTTGAGCACCTCGGCCAGGCGGGTCAGCGTTTCAGCGGAATAGACCGCGCCGGACGGATTGTTCGGGGTGTTGATGAGCACGGCCGCGGTTCCGGGGTTGAGCGCCTTCTCGAACGCGTCGAAGTTGATCTGGAAGTTCTCGGTGTCGGCCGGAACGACGGTCAGGTGCGCGCCGGTGCCGTTCACATACGGCTGGTATTCCGGGAAGTACGGGGCGAAGGTGATCACTTCGTCGCCCGGCTTGGTCACCACGCGCAGCGCATGCGCCAACGCGCCGGCCGCACCCGTGGTCGGGAAGATGTAGTCGGCGGTGTAGTCCATGTCGAAGCGGCGGTTGAGGCTTTCGGCGATCGCCTTGCGCACCGACGAAATGCCCAAGGACGGAGAATAGCCGTGCAACGCCACCGGTTCGGCCGTTTTATACATGTCGATCACGGCGTCGGTATAGTCCTGCGGGCACGGCACGCTCGGGTTGCCCAGCGAATAGTCGAACACGTTCTCGTAGCCAATTTCGGCGCCACGCGCGGTCGCGTATTCGCTCAGCTCGCGGATTACGGATTTTCCGCCGAGCATGGCCTTGTAGGCTTCGTTGATCATGGAACAACCTCCCTGTCGTGCTGTTGCATACGTCTGACGCACCCTGAAAGAGCGCCGCTACAGACGTTTCTACCACCGAAAAGTAACGCAGTGTGGCGTATGGCTCACTGTGCGGCGGATTGCGGGGCTTGGTCGTCGTGAGACGCCTGCCCGGGCACGAAACCACTGCTGAAGATGCGCTTCCAATAGCCCAGCATGTCGGTTTTGGACATGGACATGAACATGCCCGTGGCCAACACCGCCAAGTCCTCGTTGAACACGGCGTCCATCGGCAGCTGCTCGTGGAGTTTCGGCCAACGGCGCAATACCGCCAGCATGCCCCCGACCGTGAAGTCGAGCATGAGATCGGTTTTAAGGTCGAGGTGGTCGGCGTCAAGCCCCAGCACGGAGATCAACGTGAGCCTGCCGAAGTCCTGCAGGGATTCGACGAGTTCCGGCGAGCTGTGCGGTCCGGCGAGCAGCGCGAGCCGGTCAAGACGCTGACGCTGTTCGGGCTCGCGTAGCAGCGCGGTGACATGCTTGCGCCATTCGTTGTCGGGATTGAAATTCGCGTTGGGCGCGCTGGGAAGCGGTGTGTTTTCCACGGCGTGCAGAATGGCGGAATCGGCAAGTTCCGGCAAGCCCGTGAAATGGTAGTAGAAGGAATTACGATTCACGTCCGCCGTACGTACGATGTCGGTGACGGTGATTTTACGATACTCACGTTCGGAAAGCAGTTCCCAGAACGCGTTTTCGAGCCGTTCTTTCGCTGGCAGAATCTCCGAATCGCGGCGTGGACGTGGCATGTCCCCCCTTTTTAACAGTCGTTCGCAAAGTCATTTCCAATACGCAACGCGTTTTACTATACAGTCTGTCTAGAACAAACTACACAACGTGTCGTATTTATGGCGATTGCCGGCCCGTCAGACGCGAACCAAGCCTCCGTTCGCCGACCAGCCACCACAATCAGCATCGACGTACATCACCCGCGCAATCTGCGTCTACCTGCGCCGCACCTTCGGATTACGGGCGAGCGCGGCCTGCAGCATGATGCCCAGCGCCTGGTTCAGGTTGCGTCGATCCTCGATGCTCAACCCAACATACGTGCCGAGCATTTCGGGGATGACCTTCGGTCCGGCCGCCATCATGGCGGAGATGCTGCCGGCTCCGGACGCCTCCAGCACCGCGAACAGCGCGTCCACAGCACGTTCACGCTGTTCCTTGGACAGGTTGGCAAGCCACTTGTTCAACGCTTTGTTGAAAGTCACCGAACTGTTGGCCACGTCCTCGACTTTGTCGAATTCGCCGCCGTGCATCTGCCAGGAGAACGCGAAATGCTGCATGATGCCTTCCACGTCGGATTTGACCACCATGCACCGTTCGGGGGTTTCCAACACCATGCCCACCACCGACGAGTCCGGCACGATTTTGACGATGCGGCCGCTCACGCTCGAGTATTCGAAACTATTCACCACGGCCTCGGGAAATCCGGGGCCATCCAGCGAATAGATGCGTTCGATGCGGTCCTTCACCCCGTCCTCAGCGTTCATCGCCGCATAAACGGCCAGATTGCCGCCTTTGGAATGGCCGGTGAGCACGATCGGAACATCCTTCCACAACTCGGCCACCCTGGCGAGATAGTCGGCGGCGGTCACCTGCGCCGGCACCGGGTATTGGAAGGCCATGTTGAAGTCCTCCTTCCAACCCACGAGCGAATCGTCGGTACCGCGGAACGCCACAACCAGCATGCCGGACGGCAGGCGATAGGTCACGGCGGCGAACTGCGTCTGCTCATCGCCGTCGAACTGCTCGAGAAACGCCCCCATCTCAATGCCGGAAAAACGCGGATTCGCGGCGATGGCATGGTAGAAATCGTGCGTCACCTGCGGATCAACCAAGCCCACGTTCTCGACATTATGGTCGGGCACCGCGCTTCCATGGTGAAGCTCGTCGTCGGCGCGCGCGATCGTCACACCGTCGAATGGAGGTTTCCGCAGCATCCGCACGGAGCGTATGGGATGGCGCGGGTCGAATTGCTTCACACGGTCATGCAACGTGCCGTATCGCGATTCGATGTCGTCAAGCCGCGGCACGCATTCCGGCACGTCGTCGTACGAAAGCTGCGCGAGCACGAGCGCGTCGGCCTCACGGAAGGGAAGCTCGCCGAAATCGCGCGTCTCCGTACGCGCGTAATCGATGATGTTGCCCATTGCACACCCCTTTCGCAGCCGTCGACATTCCGCATTCCATTATGCTTCCACAATTATGCGTCCGCACCGCACCATCCTACGTCAGCGAACGGGGATGCATCCGGATCATCGGCGCCCCGACGCCCTCCATTGCCCTTCTTATGTGTCATTTGTGCGGCACTCGTGTGTCACTTGCGCGGCACTTATGTGTCACAATTCCATTTTTCACGCCTTTTCGAGGATCGTGACACATGAATCTGCCGAAATGCGGCTCGGCAACCATCCCG